>Ga0065711_1026881_pt1 | contig 57776 bp, 20 predicted proteins | sample Hoacrofraction12_FD_59098 | JGI IMG/M metagenome (GOLD analysis project Ga0065711, IMG submission 59098) | Hoatzin crop microbial communities from Cojedes, Venezuela - Epithelial fraction 12 v2 (version 2) | ecosystem: Host-associated > Birds > Digestive system > Esophagus > Crop | place...
TGTCAGGAGGATGGGGCCAGACTCTTTTCAGTGGTGCCCAGTGACAGGACAAGGGGCAATGGGCACAAACTGAAGCATAGGAAGTTCCGTCTGAACATGAGGAAGAACTTGTTACTTTGAGGGTGGCAGAGCACTGGAACAAGCTGCGCAGACGGGTTGTGGATTCTCCTTCTCTGGAGATATTCAAAACCCACGAGGTCCTCTGCAGCCTGCTGTAGGTGACCTTGCTTTGGCAGGTTAGTTGGACTAGACCCACAGAGGTCCCTTCCAACCCCTACCATTCTGTGATACTGTGTGATTCATAGGCTCACGCCATCATTTGGTTCATCCTGCATGAAGGATCTGATGAAGATAAGTTGTTTGCGAAACACAGTATTAATGCAAAAATAATGTTGTGTGGGCATGTCCAACATTCATACAGGCAGAGAACATGAGCTGTATTATAAAAACATGGTTAAAGTTAGACCTGGAGTACCTTTTTAAATGGATTGGTTTTCATTTGTTTTCAAAGTACATATAACATTTCCACATATGCATGTGAGTGTTTTATTAGAGATGCATCTGTCAGGAAATTGAGATCTGTATGTCCTGAGAGATCAGCAATTTGCAGAGCTCAGATCATTTTCCCCACTTGATCCTATTTCATTTTGTGCTCAATCACTTCTTTATTCTTCTTTGAGGCAATATACCAAAACAACATAGCATGTAGATGAACAACTTGATAATGACAAATCCTAAAGTAATATACAGGTGCAGCTCAGAATGGAACAGTGTTTTGCAAACACGGTGCCATTTATTTTTAAGCTTTAAAGTGTATGATTTTTAAATGCTATTTCCGTGTTTAAGGAGACAAAAAATATTTTTTAAGTGTGGGCAGGGGAGACAGAGAAAACTTGAAGGTGGTGTCTGAGGTTGCACGGAGTTTGTGGCAGGGCATCAGACGGAACTTCCACGGGTCTGTAAAAGTGGATCCAATCTGCACACAAATGAGAGAAGAAATTGGGTCTAAGGTCTGTAAAAAACAGTCCTACATTAAAGTCTGTCAGGAAAAAAAAAAAAACCCACAAAAAAACCCCCCTCAAGTGGTGCAGTAAAGAAGAGAGTTGACAAATCTTAAAATAAGAATGAGAAAAAGAAGTCTCACAGTGGTGCATGGTTTACCTCTCCAAATAAACATTCACTTGAATGAACTTGACATAAGGTGAGTTTAATAAACCATACCTCAAAACGCTGTCAGAGGTGGAGGCTTTAAAACCTTTCCTTATGCAAGTTGACAGTAACCATAGGTATTTAGGCACTACAGCAACCTAAATATTGGCTACAAGTTATAGCAGTATATGATAGTAGCAGAATTAGCGCCTGTTGTTTTTGTGTATATGTTTGTAAAAACGGCAACGCTATGCTTTGCTTAAAATGCAAATTAGTAATGATATATTGTAAGATAGAGACTTACTACCCAGTTTAAGTTACACTCTACAGTTGTTTTTAAGCTGTTTTAATGACACATCTCTTTTGTGATTCTAGAAAGGACATTTGTGCTGGCATGAATCGTCCATGTGAAACTTTAGGTTTGTCTCATCTGTCAGGCATGTGTCAACCTCACCGAAGCTGTAACATCAATGAAGATTCTGGCCTTCCGTTGGCTTTCACTATTGCTCATGAACTGGGACACAGGTATAGATGAAATTGAAGGGGGGACCTAGCAAAGTTTAATTTATTATTTGTATGTTAATACTCAAATTGGTAGACAGAAACAAACGAGGAGAGAGTTAATGTGTCTATTACTAAAATCAAAACTGCGTTTGTTTTTTCTAAGCAAAGGAATAAGAGAGAGATTCTTAAGCCGTTGACCTTTGTTTACATTTACAGCTGTCCAGTCAGCCTTTTTTAACAGAGTCTGCTAGGGCAGTACATCAGGATGAAATAATTAAGCTAGAAAGATGCATCACTTAATTGTGCTAATTTTTCCAAACATATACTGAATTACTATACAGTTGCTCTAGATGATCTCCAAATTAATCCAAATCATTTACATAGAACATGCCTATTTCGTTATATCAGGGTATTTCAGTATTGCGGATGAGCTAGAAACTATCTTTAACTCAAGCAGTCAAACTTCACAGAAATATCAAATCTTTGTTCTCCTTTCTAACAAATAAATAAAGTCACTTTTGGGCATTTCGTAATAACTGGTATCTTCTGTATCTTAATATTGCTATTGTGGATACACTTAGGGCAAGTCAGCTAAAGCTCCTGGGCATTTAATTTCAGACATGGCTAAACTTTTTTTTATGATTGGGTATTTTTGCCTGAACTGGATTTCTCAGTATTTCAGGTTTCTGAGGGTTTTTTCGTTGGCTAGTTGGTTTATTAAACTGACCTGAAAAATTCGGATTTTTGAGTCCATTTTAACTCTGAGCTGTTTTCCGCGGGGCATAGTGTTGTCTTATGGATACTCTGGTTTGGCTATGATGCGTGCACTTTCAGCTGGACCATGTTGCTTTGCTTTGACGTGTTCATTGCTGTATCTACAATCACATTACTTCTGTTGTGCACCTAACCACCAATCAGAATGAAGTCTGTATTTCCTGATGGGATATTCTAATAATAATCATCATCATTTGATACAAAGATTGCTCAAGTATTGATCCTATCACACATGAATTGGCCTTTCTTTATTCAGCCTTCTAATTGCCAGAAAGGAAATAGGAGAAGTAAATACTGCTGAAATCATTACAACTGGATCTGGATGCTCTAGCTTTAGTTAGTGGTCCCGCAGCCTCTTGCTGACAGGGAGCGTTTTTCATTAACCCTAGTAATCAGAAGACACTTCTTCCCCATAGAGCCATGCATGACCTTCTCCTCATCTAGCCTGAGTGGCTGGTAAGTCACTGTCCTTTGAATACGGTGAGATGGAGTACTGCTATACTTGCCTTTGCAGGAGTGGTGCAGGGCCTTGCCTCTAAGGATTGTCTCCACAAAGAAAACTGAATACTCTAGGGTTTGTTGTTAACATGGAATCATTCTTCCCTCATGCGAGGTTAGAGTACCTATGTTAAAAAGTTAAAAGTATGGACAATAAAAGTCAGTAAGAACAGATGAACAAAAAATGAGAAGAAAGCCATGCACCTATTCCACAGATGAATGCCAGAAGTCAACTCTTCCCCAAACTGTCCCTCTAGATGTTCACAGCGTCCTGTGCTGACAGACCACCTTTATGGAAAAGAGCCTGTCAGCAAGGGGACGGACTTGCTTTTATGCCTCAGACCTGTTACTGGAGTTGATTCTGACTGAAATCGTGCCCTGCTTCTGGAACATTTGAGTCATGGTACAATTACATTTTCCAGAAGCAAAGTCTTAAGTGGTTTGAACTCACTTTATCTGATCCTTTACTGAATCATGACCTGAGTCAGTTTTCACTGCTCTTTCACACAAGGGCATATACACCTTCAGATGTTAACCGTGTAGAAGTCAACACCTTCATGTATCAATATCTTTGTATATTACTATTTCAGATAATCTCCTTCATGTTGAGGTGGCATGGAGGCATGTATATTTAGTCAGTTGGATCCCACACAATGTTTTTTGTATATGACTTTTACGAGCTGTTGAATGAAGAAATTTCTTGATAAGTCAGAGAAGCCAGAGAGAGCCATGCTGGGAAGACCTGCTATGGACATCTGTTTGTAAGACACGGTTTGAGAAAGCTAAATAGGAAGAAGGAGTGGACGCTGGAGACAAGTTCACTGAGCATTCAGTAATTTTGAAAACAATATCTCTGTTTCAATGTATCAAAAGAGATTTAAAAAGCAGCAAGCAATAGAGATGTGATAATAAGAGACTGTAAGACAGAGTGTAGCAAAGCTTGATCTTAGTTAAAGTGGTACAAGCCTGAAATAACTGGGATCCAAGAGCTAGGAAGCGCTCTTAGCTTTAGCAGCTTTAACGTAACTTGGAGCTTTAAACCGTGACTCCCAGCCCAACTGTGCGACATTGTTTTGACTCCTTTAAAAACAGCCCTGATTATAGTCTCTGACAGTCTGTTCTTTATTTTGTGCAGGACAATATTGCTGTACTTAACTGACATATTTGAAGTCCTGCTGGAGTGTAGATTTTTTGCAGGTTTTGGGTCAGATCTTCCATATTTTTTTAGGAAACAAGTATCTACAACTCACCAGGGAGGAAGCAACCTTAGTGTCTTTTTAAGCACAATGTGCAACCCATAGGTGGGTGTTGGGGTACAACCAATCAGCTAGAATAATTAGATGTTGTTTTTCATCTCCAGTTTTGGTATCCAGCACGATGGAAAAGAGAATGACTGTGAGCCTGTTGGAAAGCGCCCATATATTATGTCCCGACAGTTGCAGTATGATCCTACTCCACTCACCTGGTCACAGTGCAGCAAGGAATACATCACACGTTTCCTAGAGTGAGTGATTGGATTGTATCATTTCCCTGAAAGAGTACAACCGTGTATGAGACGTTTATGTGGAGTTGGAACTAAATCCTGTATTATTATATTACTGAATGTAGGTTTTTATAGTGTGCTTCCCATGGAGGACAAACCCCAGGCTTATTGCTAGCTTACCATTTGGGAAAAGTTCCTTTATATTCTTGTTTTCAAGAAGTGAACTCAAGCATTGTCATATCAGCTCAGGTTTGGTGCAACCTGCTTTTTGCAGTTATCAGGAGGAAGGAAGCATTTCTGTCAAGGACTTTGATGGAACATCATAGACTTTGCTTTTGACCACAATGACATGTACTTGACTTCAATGACTTGTTCAATTTAGTTATGTTCTTTTTAAGAGCAATAATATGGTATAACTTTAACCAGAGGCGGTGGAGTGCTCTGAAGCCACTCATCAAAGCATAATGAACTCGTGATATTTCCACTTTGACAAGCTATATTTCACTTTGAAAACCCTCCCTTACTAGATGGAGAGCTGTTTCTTAGCAGTACTTCTGCATAACTTAGCTGGAATCTAGAAGCATTATTTCCAAAGGCCATATGCAAAATTATCATTAAGAATTAGATGCTGAAAGTCTGTATTGAACTGTCAAAAAAGTATGATTGTAGGGGTTTTTTTATTATGCAATTTTTGTCTTTTAGTCGTGGGTGGGGATTCTGTCTGGATGATATCCCCCAAAAACAAGTTTTAAAGTCCCCAATTATTGCTCCTGGAGTGATTTATGATGTGCATCACCAGTGCCAGCTTCAGTATGGTTCCAATGCTACTTTCTGTGAAGATGTGGACGTAAGTGCTGTATGTTTTTCTTTATTCTCCTAATAAGAACTTAAGTTTCTTGAACTCTGTGGAAATGCAGTCAGTGAACCTCAGTTGCTATATACAAATGCGGCGTGTTCAAAGTCTCATAGGCTAGATGTGCAGTGAAGGCATTGCCTAACACTGTTTTATTTGGGCTCTGCACATTCCGGAAGGGAGTGGTTGCACTGTTTGCCTTGTCTTTTGCAAGACCTTTACTGGATCTGGCGCCATATCTATTGTTAAACACTTGTCATTTTTGTTTTAAACTTGTAATACTGATCTTAGGTAAATTATCAATGCAGCTTAAATCGCAGTGTAAAAACCAAGATGCTCCAAGCTTATATCTTTCACCTGACCAAACTGTTCTGGGAACATATCTTCAGTTCCAGGAAGAGTTTTCTGAAGAAATCAGGGTTGGACTCTCTTCCCATATGTCCAGAGTTTTCACTCTTGATGATCTAACTAATTAAAAGAAATTTTAGTCCATGTGCCTAGAAGAATCTTTATTTTCCCATCAGACATCGTCTTTTTATGTGGAAATGTGTAATTTACAAAGTATCCTGGGATCTCACAGCATAGCAAAACAGTGCTATGTGGAGATGCAAGGGAAAAGTATAGTCGCAGCACCACAGCTCTCTGCAAGAGCTAGGAGCCACTGCAGAGTAACAGGTTATATTAGCAAAAGGTGCAGTGGTATGGTATTTTAATTGTACCTAGCACGTTCAGAGTTATTTGGCTCTGTACAGCATTTTTCTGTTTAGAACAGTTCGGAAGCAGTGGTTTCAAGTGCTAGCCTAGCTAAGTGATCACTAATTGTTGTTGTATTTTGGGCAGCAATATGCAGCAAACATTGCAGATAGCATCCAGCCCTTGCTCACCCTGTTAAACATAGCCATGGCAGAAGTGGCATTATGGCTATCAGCAGTGCTGGAGTGGCTTTTAGGCAAGGTATTGTGCACAGCTGTGGACTGGGGACTGCTGATGTTGACTGTTTATTCCATTTGGATAATTATGTATATCCTCATCTACCCTTCTATTAGGGAGATTATTTCTGATTAATCTTCTCAGCCTCAATAGATGACATGATTACCAATGTTGAACTGCAACTACTGAATCTGAAGCAGGTATTGAAAGATTGCTTTCATTACTTGCTGTTCCAGATTCCTCAGTTGCTGCAATTTGTCTGTTGGTACAGATAAGACAATTAAAGTGTATTTTTGCAGTATTGGTTCATTCTGTCTCTCCTTGGGCTTGATGCTTTTAAATTTGACATCTCCTGATAAACCAATTTTACAGCTCGACATGTGTCAGAAAATTAATTGATATCACCTCATTTTGTATTTTACTGGAAGGCCTGTGTTTTACAGGTAGCTGCACTGGTGAGGAAAGGAGTTCTGCATAGCATAGTCTGCCTGGCATATTAAATGATCAGTGTAGTCATTTTGGCTAAAAGGTCTGACTGTTCTTTGCCTTTCCACTATTTATGTAACACTCCCTCAGTGACCAGGCTACATTTGTTCTGTAACATTTAATGTTTGACTGCATTCGATCCACAGATTCTTTTCGAAAGAAGAATCTGCATTTAGCTGAAGATGCTCAAGGGTTCAGTGATTACACTTAGCAAAGACTGAGGTTTACAATTCAGATGCTGGTTTCCACGAACCATTTAGGCAGTAAGTCCTGTAAGCATCTTCTGATGTACGTAAATACTGTCCCTCTAACAAGCAAAAGCAAAATACAGATCAGGGGAAAGAACTTTCCAAGTGGAAGGTGGTTCCATAGCTTCTTGTAGGACAGGCTGTAGGAGCTCAGAATCCTTATCATACTGCCGTCTCTTTATCTTGAAAACTTCCATTGGCTTCAGTGAAACTGGGTTTTTTTGGACTTGACTTTCTTTAAGGCACAGACTCTGATCTCCTAGATTGGGTGTAAAGTGTATACTGTATTACTGATGATAAAAATCACTTGCCTTGCAGTGAGTCCACACTAGAGTCATGAATTTCTGGGTATTACCTCCAAAAGCACAGAGCAAACAGTGCTTTGTCTTGTACTGTTGTTATTCTTGAAGATGGGAAAAAAAAAAGCTCTGATATATGTAGATCAATATGGAAAAATTCTTGCAAAGCTGAAGAGTTTCCTCTGTGAACTCTTGACTCTGAAATCTCTGAGTGCACCTCGTAAAAATGAAACTGTCAGTGGAAAGCTGGGTTTGGTTTCTGTGCCTTTCTCTGATATCTGAAGCACAGTGCAGGAGTGCACTTCATACACTAAAAAGCACGAAATGTTTTCTATATATAAGAGTTAAAAATAAAGGATGAATTTCATAATGAAAGAAAATTAATCAGCTAGAACACTTGGGTGGTTCTGCTTTAAGAACCTGACAGTGATGGCTTCACAAAGAGTTGTGAACTAGTGCTACTCCTGAACTATTAATAAGGAACTGCAGAACAACCTTTGACTTGTGTACATGGACCAAAAGCAGTTATATGAGCCGAGATGCAGTGCCCCAGACATTGTATTCCAACGGGACATTTGGAGTGCTTTGAGATGTTCTGTACTATCAACTTCCTTTCTGGTGTTCTAGATGAAAACCAAAGTGAACACACAATGCAGAAAGTAAATGAAAGACAACTCTCTCAAAACAGACTGTACCTAAGGTTAGCTATTTCAAATAGAATCAAGTCAGAAACTAGCAGCCAAGTTTTGCATTTCACACTCGGACAAATGTTGCTGTTAGCTCATTGGGGCTGGATTTTCAGTTTGCCCAGTTTCTGTGTTGGCTCCCAAACCTGGCATGTTGTTTATTCTGAGAATCCCAGCAGGAGCTGCTAGTGGGATCCTTCTTGTTGGCTCGTTTTTCTGATGATACTTGCAGCTGTCCCTGCTTCAGACAGGTGCTGCCAGCTCTGTTCCCTCTGCCAGTGCTGAGCTCTGCAGAACAAACAGCCTCAGCCAGGATCTGGCCCAGAGCCCCTGGGCTTTTGCTTCTGCTGTCCCAGTTGGGAGTTCGCAGTCCCGCTGACACCCTGGTTTCTCCAACTTGGAAGTAGTCTTCCACCCAAAGCCCTGCTCATTCAGGAATTCTCAAGTATGCAGGGACTCTGTGTCTCAACCAAAAGAGAAGCTGGTGTGCTTGTGAACTGAGGAGGAGGGAGTAGCCCTCGCTGTCTGTCCTCGCTGTCTAGAGAATAGTTCTGGTTGCATAAAGAAGACTTGTTATAAGGTAGCGGTAATGTTTCTTGTCCTGATACCTCTATTGACTCTCAGCAAGTTTGCTGATGACACAAAACTGGGAGGAGTGGTGGATACACTGGAAGGCTGTGCTGCCATCCAGCAAAACCTGGACAATTTGGAGAGCTGGGTGCAGAGGAACCTGATGAAGTTCAACAAGGGCAAGTGCAGGGTCCTGCACCTGGGGAGGAACAACCCCATGCACCAGTACAGGCTTGGGGCGGACCTGCTAGAGAGCAGCTCTGTGGAGAGGGACCTGGGAGTGCTCGTGGACAACAGGTTAACCATGAGCCAGCAGTGTGCCCTGGCTGCCAAGAAAGCCAATAGGATCCTGGGATGCATTAAGAAAAGTGTGTGGCCAGCAGGTCGAGGGAGGTTCTCCTTCCCCTCTAGTCTCCCCTAGTGAGGCCCCATCTGGAGTACTGTGTCCAGTTCTGGGCTCCCCCATTCAAGAAGGATGAGGAACTATTGGAGAGAGTCCAGCAGAGGGCTATGAGGAGGATGAGGGGACTGGAGCATCTCTCCTACGAGGAAAGGCTGAGCGAACTGGATTTGTTTAGCCTGAAGAAGAGAAGGCTGAGAGGGGACCTTATAAATGCTTATAAATATCTTAAGGGTGGGTGTCAGGAGGATGAGGCCAGACTCTTTTCAGTGGTGCCCAGTGACAGGACAAGGAGCAATGGGCACAAACTGAAGCATGGGAAGTTCCGTCTGAACATGAGGAAGAACTTCTTCCCTCTGAGGGTGATGGAGCACAGGAACAGGCTGCCCAGGGAGGTTGTGGAGTCTCCTTCTCTGGAGATATTCAAGACCTGCCTGGACAAGGTCCTGTGCAGCCTGCAGTAGGTGACCCTGCTTTGGCAGGGGGGTTGGACTAGATGACCCACAGAGGTCCCTTCCAACCCCGAACATTCTGGGATTCTGTGATCCTGTGATTCAGGAGTTTCTGTCCCTTCTGTGGAGCTGGCCATGGCACGTGAAGCAGCAGCTGAAATGCTGTGCTTTACTGGCAAGGTACTGCATGAAACTGGCACCAGTTTCTGAGTAACTTAATATGCAAGCACTAACTAACCAGAGCTCTTACTCTACCCAGCCCACTAGGCTTTTTCTCTGCCAGCTAGCCTGGAGTACTTCTTTTGCCATCTGCTTGGCTGGTGTGTAAAGAGACCTGTGATTTGGTCTCTCTTTCCTCATCCAGTTTTGGGACCTCCGTGGATGTTAACCTGGCTGTTGTACTTGGAGACGTGACACTTACTTCCCTGGCTGGCTTCTTTAGCTTTTTTTTTTTTTTATTTCACTATATGTTTTCAGGCAGACAGCCATGCAAAATTGAACATTGCATTCGTTAGTGCTCATCAAATGAAAATAGCAAAAACTCTGTTCACCTTCACGATAAACAGTAGTTTGCAAACCTTGTAAAAGCATTTTTGCTGTGTGTAGCTGGGAGCTGAGTAGCCAATGAGGACAACGTCTGAACTCGCATAGTTCATGTAATTCACTTGATAGAAAGTATTGACCATTTCCTATTTGCCAAATAGTCACTGCTTCTACAATAATGAGGAGTACTTGTATTAGGACCCTTGGTGAGTCCTAACTTGTGGAAAACTCTGAACACCTGCCTCTGGAAATACAGCCCTTGTAAGGCTTTGTAAAAGGATGTACAAAATTGTGGGCGGCTTTTGAAAATCTTGGGCATAGGAGTTCAGCTCTGCTTCAGACTGCTGCATTTTTTTTTCTTTTCCAGAACCTTTGCCAAACGCTCTGGTGCTCAGTGAAAGGCTCCTGCCGCTCCAAACTGGATGCAGCTGCGGATGGAACAAGATGCGGAGAAAACAAGGTGACTGTGAGCTGTGCTGCCCGCAAGCTGTGCTGGTCACAAAAGGGCAATGGAGGAACCATAAGTAGCTCTGCCATTCTTCTGCATGAATGAGGGGCATCCCATGACATCTCCATTTACATTTCCACTTAAGTTTTTGACCTTCAGGGACCGAAATAACAAATAATTCCCAATAACATTTTCATGCAATAATAATTTTAAGCTGTTTGTCCTTTCTCTGCTCTCTTCAGTGGTGTTTCTCTGGTGAGTGCATTACAGTAGGCAAGACTCCTGAAGCAATCCATGGCGGATGGGGTGTTTGGTCATCCTGGTCCCATTGCACAAGGACATGTGGGGCAGGGATTCAGAGCGCAGAGAGACCATGCGACAACCCAGAGTAAGCTGAGTGCACAATCTTTTCTTACCTTTTATTCAAGATCTTTGAGGTACTTGTGACATTGGAAATTCTTTTGTGTGAGAGTGTTGTCGGCAGGTGCCACAGCAAGACAGGCATTGAACACCTCTCCTTCTCAGTTAAGTATACCTGCGTAAAATTCAGTTGGCTTACATTTTACAATTGCCATCTTGTTCTTTAATCCTTACCCTCCATGGAGCTTATTTCTATACAAAATAAGTCAAGTCGTGTTACTTAGCATTCAGGCGTTGCAGAAATAATAGGAATGTTGCTTTAGTAATACTGCCATGAATAAATAAATGTCACAGAATCAAAGAATGTTAGGGGTTGGAAGGGACCTCTGTGGGTCACCCAGTCCAACCAACCTGCCAAAGCAGGGTCACCTACAGCAGGCTGCACAGGACTGCATCCAGGCGAGTCTGGAATATCTCCAGAGAAGGAGACTCCACAACCTCCCTGGGCAGCCTGTTCCTGTGCTCCATCACCCTCAGAGGGAAGAAGTTCTTCCTCATGTTCAAACAGAACTTCTGTGCTTCAGTTTGTGCCCATTGCCCCTTGTCCTGTCCCTGGGCACCACTGAAAAGAGTCTGGCCCCATCTTCCTGGCACCCACCCTTAAGATATTTATAAGCATTTATGAGGTCTGCTCTCAGCCTTCTCTTCTTCAGGCTGAACAAGCCCAGCTCCCTCAGCCTTCCCTCGCAGGAGAGATGTTCCAGTCCCCTCATCATCCTCGCAGCCCTCCGCTGGACTCTCTCCAGTAGCTCCTCATCTTTCTTGAACTGGGGAGCCCAGAACTGGACAGAGTACTCCAGACGGGGCCTCACTAGGGCACAGTAGAGGGGGAGAACCTCCCTCGACCTGCTGGCCATACACTTTTCTTAATGCACCCCAGGATATCATTGGCCTTCTAGGCAGCCAGGGCACACTGCTGGCTCATGGTAAACTTCTCATCCACCAGGACACCCAGGTCCCTCTCCACAGAGCTGCTCTCTAGCAGGTCTGCCCCAAGCCTGTACTGGTGCATGTCCTCAAACACTGGGTGAGAACAACAGCTAGCAATCCGTTCCTGAGGGAAATCAAAGACTCACCTTTCATGTTTTATTCTAGTCATCAGCTTTATTTGAGCTTCAGATACATGAGTTGATAGATAGAGAACATGAAAGACAGAATTTCCTAATAGGCATCTGAAGTCATGAAGATGCTACATCTCATTTTCAGAAATCACTAAGAGGATACTTAACAGCAGAAATCACTTGGCTTTTTAGAAGAACTGTCAATCATTCTGGACAATATGGTATTTTGGGGAGTTCATTTGATAAGGTAATTTGTTGTGAGCTCAGCTGGGCAATGTATCAAGCACTTCTTTGGGATACAGGGTTTGTCTGGATCTCTGTGCTCTATACTCACATGTTCGAGTACTTGAACAGGTGAATGGTATCTCTACTCTGTCAAGGATTCAGATTCACCTTCTTAACCCACTGGAACCTGACAGACAAGGTTCTTTTAAAACTACATTCTACCCAGAATCTAACATCCCAATCTCAATGTTCCTTTTCTAGACCACAGTTTGGAGGAGACTACTGCACTGGAGAAAGGAAACGCTATCGCATGTGTAACATTAGCCCCTGTCGCAAAGGCTTGCCAACCTTTCGTCAGATGCAGTGCAGTGAATTTGATACAGTTCCCTACCAGAATGAATTCTACCACTGGGTTCCCGTTTATAACACAGGTATGAAGCTACAAATTTTTTAGTATCTTGTATAAGACCTCAAATTTACAGACCTATGAGAAACCCTTATGAGGGCAAGAAGTCACTGAATTATAAGTCTTTTATTTAATTAGACAGAAAAATCGAATGTCCCTCCATATGCATGTATGCCTTTTGAGTATACACAAAGTCAGTCACTCTCTTCTACACATTGATGGTTTTGCAAAGCTCTGGTGATAATGGCTGTCAGTGTAACTAGCCCAGTTCCTGGAAAGATAATGCACAAAGAAGAGCAGTTGAAGTCGTGTCTGTACTAATTGTTTGGGATAGACCTAAACCATCTTTTCCAGTGTCAACTGCAGAACAAGAAATACAGTAGTATAATGTAGAGCTGCATGTTTTGGCCTGCATACATCACTGCATCCAATAAGCAGAGCTGTTCCACTGCACAAGTGTAACTTTACTACTTACACGCTCATATCTGCATGGTAAGTGTACCTGGCACCACACGGAGCAAGCAATACCTCAACAGGTTCGGTATTGTACTGCTCTGTATTGTAGAGACAGAATCAGTCCCTCTGCCTTATAGTTACTAAATACAGGGATAATAGTTATTACCATGCAGTTTGATTCTTGGTGTATGCATAAACATAAGGTGTGGATTATCCAGTAGAAGCTAGTGGTGTAATTTTTTTATGCAAAAATAAACCATACAGAGAAGTGAAGCTTAAGATTCAAATTTTGGTTTAGTTTGCCAAAAGTATTTTTCAGCAAGTTCATTGCATTTTCGCAGTTATTGGCAGTTCTGAGTAGGTTTCGTAAATTTCAGCTACTGTTTCAATTTCGCCTAACAAATACACCACTGAAGATGAACCTGAAGCAGACAGACTTTCAGGAAAATTTCGGATGAAAGAAAATACGGTTGATAGAAAAAGACTTTTTCAGAGGGACTCCCAGTAAAGCAAACCATGGTTAAACTCTAACGGTCTAAGGCTTAGTTCAAAGCCAAACTCATAAACCATTTTCTGCAGTCACCTGTTGCTGAAATGGGGTTTCCAGTCCTCTCTGTTGCTCATGTGTACCACTGGAGGGTACAGCCTCCCTTTATGTCCTCTCTAGGGCAGTGCTACAGAACTGGTAGTTCTGCATGTGCATTTTTTGCAGAATGTCTGCTTTTAAAGGGCATTAAGAATCATGAATTAAATGCTTCCTGCACAGTGGAAGGCAGGCATATGGTGTGTCCATGACGTGTTTCAGATAGAGCTGACTGGAGCTTTACAGGCAAATCACCTTTAAAATGATGCGTTATTGAGCCTGATGTATTTCATCTGGAAAATACAGGGTTTCAGTGACCTTTTGCAAAATCCTTCATATACCAAGGAAATATTTTTTTCTGTGGCTTGAAAAGCTGTTTGACTGTCTTCACTCATCTTCTCAGCAGCCAGAATTTCGGTCTAGACTCCTCTGTGATCTGTGAGGTCCTTCATGTTTGCAACTTCATTCTTACATTCCATTAACAGCATCTGAAGTGTTTTCTTGTTGCTAAACTGTAACTTACTTGGCTTCCTCAGGCAGGGTCTCTTGGGAACACTCATCTAAGCAAGGAGTTGGCCAAACCCTGTGCTGATCTATCACCTGAAATCATCATTGTATGGTGGAAGGTGGGTGGCTGTCATGAGCACACTGCTTCCAGTTTTGTCCAGCCAGTGTTACCTGCTCTCCTGAAATACATCTGAGAGTTTTCCTCCCATGTCAGTTTCAAATTTTCTTTCACCTTCCATTCGTTGCTAAAGACGTCCTGGGCAAAATAGCTTCAAGTAGCGTCATGAAACAATGCTCTCTCTGTGAGATGGAGCGCTTTGAGCCTTTCTTGTGAATGTTTGTCCTAAACAGACGAAGACATTAAACAAAAGCAAACCAACAGCGTCTTGTAAAACCCCCACAAAAAACAACTGATGTTTCAGGGCTCTGAAGACTTAATCACCATAGCCACCATGTGTACACCACCAACCTTTGTCAGTGTACACCAACTTCTCTTACTTTTCCCCTTACCTGGGGCAATCCTATTTCAAAGACTTTTCACAGCACCCTGTTACTACTTGAGCTTGCTGCCAAGAGGGTTTTGGGTAGTGTGGTGGGTTGGCTTTGGCTGGACGGCAGGTTCCCACCAAAGCCGCTCTATTACTCCCCCTCCTCAGCTGGACAGGGGAGAGAAGATATAATTAAAGCTCCTGGGTTGAGATAGGGGCAGGGACAGATCACTCACCACTTACCGTCACGGGCGAAACAGACTCGACTTGGGGAAAATTAATTTAGTTTATTACCAAACAAATCAGAGTAAGATAATGAGAAATAAAAAATAAATCTTAAAAGCACCTTCCCTCCACCCCTCCCTTCTCCCAGGCTCAACTTTAGTTCTGAATTCTTTCCCTTCTGCCCCTGGGCATCTACACCAATGCACGTAGCATGGGCAATAAACACGATGAGCTGGAAGCCTCTGTGCAGCAGGATAGCTATGACATGGTCACCATCACATTAAAGTGATGGGCTGACTCTCATGACTGGACTGCTGCAATGGATGACTACAAACTCTTCAGAAAGGATAGGCGAGGAAAGAGAGGTTATGGGGTGGCTCTGTACGTCAGGGACTGCCTCAAATGTATAGAGCTCAATGATTGTGATGACAAGGTTGAATGCTTATGGGTGAAGATGGGGGGGGAAGGCAAGAAGTTACACATCCTTCTGGGGGTCTGTTATAGACCACCCAACCAGGGTGAAGAGGCAGATGAAGTTTTCTACAAGAGGCTGGCACAAGTCTCACAATGGCTAGCCCTTGTTGTTGTGGGGGACTTTAACTTCCTGGATATCTGCTGGAAATAAAACATAGCAGAGAGGAAGCAGTCCAGGAGGAGATTCCTGGAGTGTGTGGAAGTCTTACAGGCACAGGAGCAGGCTGTCGCCATGTGCTGCAAGATGAACCTGTGGGGAAGGCGACCGGTGTGGCTGAACAGGGAGCTCTTGCTGGGACTCAGGAAAAAAAGGAGGGTCTACCACTTATGGAAGAAAGGACAGGTGACTCAAGAGGAGCCACAGGAATCTCGTTAGGTCATGCAGAGAGGAACTTAGAAAGGCAAAAGCCCAGCTAGAGCTCAGGCTGGCCACTGTTGTAAGGGACAACAAAAAATGTTTTTACAAATACGTCGACAACAAAAAGAGGGCCAAGGAGAATCTCCATCTCTTATAGGGTGCAGGGGAGAGTATTGCCACCAAGGATGAGGAAAAGGCTGAGGTACTTAATACCTTCTTTGCCTCAGCCTTTAATAGTCAGACTGGTTATTCCCAGGGTAGTCAGCCCCCAGTGCTGGATTATAGGGAAGGAGTGTGGAACAAGAAGCAGTTAACGACCTGCTATGCCACCTGGACACTCAGAAGTCTATGGGGCCAGATGGGATCCACCCAAGAGTGCTGAGGAAGCTGGCAGAGGAGCTGGCCAAGCCATTCTCCATCATCTATCAGCAGTCCTGGCTAAAAGGGGAGGTTCCAGATGAGTGGAGGATCCCCAGTGTAATGCCCATCTACAAGAAGGGCTGGAAGGAGGATCCTGGGAACTACAGGCCTGTCAGCCTGACCTCGGTGCCGGGGAAGGTTATGGAGCGATTCATCCTGAGTGCGCTCACCGGGCATGTGAAGGACAATCAGGGGATCAGGCCCAGTCAGCATGGGTTCCTGAAAAGCAGGTCCTGCTTGACCAACCTGATCTCCTTCTGTAACAAGGTGACCCGCCTAGTGGATGACAGACGAGCTGTGGATGTCATCTACCTGGACTTCAGTAAGGCGTTTGACACTGTTCTGCACAGCATCCTCCTGGAGAAACTGGCTGCCCATGGTCTGGATGGGAGTACTCTTCGCTGGATAAAGAACTGGCTGAATGGCCAAGTGCAGAGAATGGCTGGTGGCCAGTCATGAGTGGTGTTCCCCAGGGCTCCATTTTGGGTCCGGTCTTGTTTAACATCTTTATCAATGATCTGGCTGAAGGGGTTGAGTGCTCCCTCAGTAAGTTGGCAGATGACACCAAGCTGGGTGGGAATGTCGATCTGCTCAAGGGTAGGAAGGCTCTGCAGAGGGACCTGGACAGGCTGGATTGATGGGCCGAGGCCAACTGTATGAGGTTCAACAAGGCCAAATGCCAGGTCCTGCACATGGGTCACAGCAACCCCATCCAATGCTACAGGCTTGGGTAGGAGTGGCTGGAAAGCTGCCCGGCAGAAAAGGACCTTGGGGTGTTGGTCGACAGCTGGCTGAACAGGAGCCAGCAGTGTGCCCAGGTGGCCAAGAAGGCCAATGGCATCCTGGCTTGTACCAGGAATAGTGTGGCCAGCATGAGTAGGGAGGTGATCGTGCCCTGTACTCAGCACTGGTGAGGCCACACCTCGAGTACTGTGTTCAGTTTTGGGCCCCTCACTACAAGAAGGACATTGAATTGCTGGAACGTGCCCAGAGAAGGGCAACAAGGCTGATGAGGGGTACAACAACTACCTGAAAGGAGGTTGTTGTAGTAATGTGAGTGTTGGTGTCTTCTCCCAGGTAACTAGCGATAGGACGAGAGGCAATGGCCTCAAGTTGCATCAGGGGGGTTTAGACTGGATAGTAGGAAAAATTTCTTTATGGAAAGAGTGGTCATGCATTGAAACAGGCTGCCCAGGGAGATGGTTGAGTCACCATCCCTGGAGGTGTTTAAAAAAAAAGTAGATGTGGCACTTCAGGATATGGTTTAGCAGGCGTGGTGGTGTTGATTGGATGGCTGGACTTGATGATCTTAGAGGTCTTTTCCAACCTCCGATTCTATGATTCTGTGATTAAGGGGAATAAAAAAGGAAGCCTATAGAGGGTGGAAGCAAGGACAGGTAGCTTGGGAGGAATACAGAGGTTATCTGAGCAGCCATGGATCGGGTTAGGAAAGCTAAAGCTGATAGAATTAAATCTGTCCAGGCACATCAAGGGCAACAGAAAAGCTTCTATTGGTACATCAGTGATATAAGGAAGACTAGGTAAAATGTGGGCTCTCTCTGGAAGGAAATGGGAGACCTGGTTACGTGGGATATGGAGAAGGTTGAGGTACTCAACAACTTTTTTTTGCCTCGTTCTTCAACGGTAAGTGCTCCAGCCACACTGCCCAAGTCGCAGAAGGCAAAGGCAGGGCCTGGTAAAATGAAGAACCACCCACTGTAGAAGAAGGTCAGGTTCAAGACCATCTAAGGAACCTGCAGGTGCACAAGTCCATGGGACCTGATGAGGTGCATCTGCGGGTCCTGAAGAAACTGGTGGATCAAGTTGCTAAGCCACTATCCATCATATTTGAGAAGTCGTGGCAGTCCAGTAAAGTTCCTACTGACTGGAAAAGGGGAGACAGAACCGCCATTTTTAAAAGGGTAAAAAGGAAGACCTAGGGAACTACAGGCCGGTCAGTCTCTCTTCTGTGTCCAGCAAAATCATGAAGCAGATCCTGCTGGAAACTATGCTAAAACACATGGAAAATAAGGAGGTGAGTGGTGACAGTCAACATGGCTTCACTCAGGGCAAATCGTGCGTGACAAATTTGGTGGCCTTCTGTGACAGGGTTACAGCATTGGTGGAAAAGTGAAGACCAACTTGTGTCATCTACCTGGACTTCAGCAAAGCATTAGTCACTGTCCCGCCATGACATCCTTGTCTCTAAATTGGAGAGACATAGATTTGATGGACGGACCACTCATGGATAAGGAATTGGCTGGATGGTCACACTCAAAGAGTTGCAATCAACAGCTCAATGTCCAAGTGGAGACCAGTGACGAGTGGTGTTCCGTATGGGTCCATATTGGGGCCAGTGCTGTTGAACATCTTTATTGGTGACATGGACAGTGGCATTGAGTGCACCCTCAGCAAGTTTGCCAATGACACCAAGCTGAGTGGTGCAGTCAACACACTGGAGGGAAGGGGTGCCATCCAGAGGGACCTGGACAGGCTTGAGAGATGGGCCTGTGCCAACCTCATGAAGTTGAACAAGGCCAAGTGCAAGGTCCTGTGCATGGGTTGGGTCAATCCCAAGCACAAATACAGTCTGAGCAGAGAATGACTTGAGAGCAGCTGTGAGGAGAAGGACTTGGGGGTACTGGTGGATGAGAACCTCAACATAGCCTGGCAATGTGCGCTTGCAACCCAGAAGGCCAACCATATCCTGGGCTGCATCAAAAGCAGCGTGGCCAGCAAGTAAAGGGAGGGGATTCTGCCCCTCTGCTCCACTCTGGTGGGAGCCCACCTGGAGTCCTGCATCCAGCTCTGGAGCCCTCAGCACAGGACAGACAGGGAGCTGTGGGAGTGGGGCCAGAGGAGGCCACAAAAATGATGCAAGGGCTGGAACACCTCTGGTGTGAGGAAAGGCTGAGAGAGTTGGGGCTGTTCAGCCTGGAGAAGAGAAGGCTCCGGGGAGACCTTATAGCAGTCTTCCAGTCCCTGAAGGGGCCTGTGAGAAAGCTGCAGAGGGACTTTTGACAAGGGCCTGTAGTGATAGGACAACAGGTAATAGCTTCAAACTGAAAGAGGGTAGATTTTCATTAGATATAAGAAGAAAGTTCTTCACCATGAGGGCGGTGAGGCCCTGGCACAGGCTGCCCAGAGAAGCTGTGGTTGCCCACTCCCTGGTAGTGTTCAAGGCCAGGTTGGATGGGGCTTTGAGCAACCTGGTCTGGTGGAAGATGTCCCTGCCCATGGCAGGGGGGTTGGAATGAGATGATCTTTAACGTCCCTTCCAACCTTTACCATTCTAGGATTCTATGATTCTGTGATTATCTACGTTATCCCAGAGGTGCTACCACAGTTGCTGATAGGCTTGTCCTTGGCCATCAGTGGGTCTGTCTTGAAGATGGTGGCATTGTCTGTCTCGGATATAGAGCAAGCTTCTAGCATCTTCTCACAGAAGCCACTCCTCTAGCCCCCCAGCAGCTAACACCTTGCCACGCAAACCCAATACAGCTTGTGTTTTATTATTGGGCATTTTAAAACCTCTCGTGCTGCACATGGGATGTAATGGGAAAAGAAAATATAATGAAGCTTTCCCAAACCCTGAGTGAGTGTAAAAGTGTGGAAGCATGTAAGTGAGGAGATGAAACCCTGAGCTAGACATTTTGTGACATTTTAGGCATTCTGTGTTCCTTCATCCTGCTGGAAGAACAGTAAATGATCTAGATGGTCACAATTCTCTCTCCTGGCCTTAGTGTCATAGGTTACATAAGCCAGTTCTAATGAATGTCACATAATTAACCACTGTTGTAATGTCCTTTTCTGATGTGTAAATTGTACCTTCACAAGAGGACAAAGACTCTTTTGTGTCCTGGTGGATGACAAGTTGACCATGTTGTGTCCTGGTGGATGACAAGTGTGCCCTGGTTGCCAAGAAGGCCAGTGGGATCGTGGGGTGCATTAAGCAGAGTGTGGCCAGCAGGTCGAGGGAGGTTCTCCTCCCCCTCTACTCTGCCGTAGTGAGGCCTCATCTGGAGCACTGCAACCAGTTCTGGGCTCCCCAGTTCAAGAAAGACGAGAAGCCACTGGAGAGAGTCCAGCGGAGGGCTACAAGGATGATGAGGGGACTGGCGCACCTCTCCTACGTGGAAAGGCTGAGGGAGCTGGGCTAGTTCAGCCTGAAGAAGAAAAGGCTGAGAGGGGACCTTATAAATGCTTATAAAAATCTCAAGGGTGGGTATCAGGAGGATGAAGCCAGACTCTTTCCAGTGGTGCCCAGCGACAGGACAAGGGGCAACAGGCACAAACTGAAGCACAGGAAGTTCTGTTTGAACATGAGGAAGAACTTCTTCCCTCTGAGGGTGACAGAGCACTGGCACAGACTGCCCAGGGAGGTTGTGGATTCTCCTTCTGTGGAGATATTCAAGACCTGCCTGGACAAGGTCCTGTGCAGCCTGCAGTAGGTGACCCTGCGTCGGCAGGGGGGTTGGACTAAGCAACTAACCCCTAACATTCTGTGATTCTGGGATTCTGTGACTCGGTTTTGAGTAGCTTATAATTTAATATAAGGTGAGATGCAAGAAGCAACTTTAACAAGCAGCCTGGCAGAAAAGCAGTGAATGACATCTTGTCATTAACTAGTCTAACTTTATTTAAGGTTCCAATTGAGATTTTTCACTTCTGTTTTAGAAGAGTTTGGGCGTGTTGAGGAACTTGCATAGTCCTATTGTGGATTTGCCCTGGAGCACAGAAACCCCTGTTCTCAAGCTGGATGTGTGAGTGTCCATGGGCATCTTAAAATAGAGGGAACTTCCAAGTTTGAGGGTGGCTAAAGCATCCAGCAGCTCTGACCAGGATATTTTCTCAATTTTTCTCATGACTCAGGCCCCTTGCTTTGACGCTTTAGTCAGACTGTGGTGCTAACCTACTTCTCTTGCCATCAGGCTGACTCCATGTGTATTTATATCATACCATTTGACAAATTAGATTTATCTGAATCTGATAGCTTTGCATGGCTTAACTTCCATGTAGTAAGTACGAGTCCTACATTGAATCATATAAATTCCTTTCTTTTCTTAGTCAGTGCCAGGATCATCTCATATACTGGCAGATAGGGGTGATGTTGCTAAAGTGTTTTAAATTTCGTATTTCTTCCAAAACATGTCTGTGTATAAAGTAAGATCTGTACTGATACAGTCACAGGGGCTGAGCTAACAGTGTGAGATAATGTTTCTGCTGCCACTGCTTTGATATTGAACTTTTTTTTGGAGTTCCAAGCCTGGTTAAAGTGATAAAGTAGGTTCACCTTAGCCTGGTTTTCCCCCTTTTGTCAATGTTTGGTAATTGTCTTTTCTAGTTTTCTTTGGTTTGGATTTTCTCATCCAGTTCTGAATTCTCTCAGAAGTGAGGGTTTGAAGAGAAGAGGCCCACCTTTCTTCTTTCTTGTGAAGTAGGAGAAAATACTGAAGGCTTACCTTCTGCTGACAGACACATTAAACACCCTTCTCAGTCAGGTTAAGCTGGAACTCATGGGAATCATCTATAATGGAAACAAATCTAAAGCGGGAAGGGAATATATTCCTTTCTAGTTATCTTTAGGTTGTTCTGTTTACACTTGGTGAATCTGAACTCCATTGTAATATGCATAGGGGAAAAAAATCACATGCCTGAATTTTAGGATTTTTATTCAGTTTTGTTGACTTGCTTCCTCACTCCCATTCTCATTAGAAATGAGTCCCTGGGCACTTATGGGAGTGCTGTGGCTTGGGCTTCCACTACATGTGGGTGTCTTCTATGTGTGCAAGAATTGAGCTTGTCTCTATTCAGATCAGCAGCATAATCTTGGTGCAAGATACAGATGAAAACAGGATGTAATTTTTCTGGGCTGCTAAATGTTGGTGGCACCTCAACTAAAATTTTATGTCCAGCTAGGAACAACGCACTACCAGAAGGATGCAGCCAAACTGGAGGAGGTTTACAGGAGAGCAACATGGAAGTCAAATGATTTGAAAAATGTAGTTGATGGGAAAGGTTGAGAAAAACAAGTTTTGCTCTATAAAAGAGAAGGTGGAGTCAGTTAAATGCCAACTACTTCGAAGAGCTTTTTGAAGGATACTTAGCATACAGATCCCTGAGCTAGTAGGGATAAAACCTAGCAAGACTGCATGGCTCCAAGCAGTGCTGGGCTTGGGTGTGGAAGAAGCTGTTGAGATCCAAGCAGTTCTGTATCCGTGTTAACTAGCTTTGAAAAGCAGGACCCAGTGGTCTTACCACCTCAGTTTGAATGTAGCTCTTCTGCTTTCAAACTTGGATTTGGCATCAAGTTTTCTGTCACTGTACTTCATACTGCAACTTGCTGTCCCCTCCACTCAAACAGTACAGGAATCCACAGAGAGAGATGGATCCAGCAGTTCCTCATGTCCATGAAAGGTAGGACAAGCAGAAACAGCCAAAACAGCACAAGGGAACTTTAGATTACACACTGAGAAATCCTAATTGCCATGTGGGCAGTTAAACATTAGAGTGGGTTTCCTAGAGGGTTTGAGGAATAAATATTATCATTACAGATATAAATACAGTCTAAGCAGGAGCAGTCTAAGTGGCTTTGATCCTACTTTGATGTGGAAGGATGGGTAAAATCCTGTAGGCTTTACGCAGGCAGGAATTTGCTCTGTTTAAATGGGAATTCAGTATGCTTTTTCTGGACAATCATTGTATGAACGTGGTCATTAGTGAGTGTTCAGAGATTGGATCTAGTATTTCATGCTGGATTGCAAGAATTTCTGTATATTTTGGCCTAAAAGTTACTAAGATGACAGCCTTTTTGTTAAAGTCTCGTAATTAATTATTAATCAAGTTTGCTGAAGTAACTGAAACCAAACCAGATGCTTTAATGAGTTCCTTCCAAGCAGCCCTAGTGGTTATGTTGATCTCAGTTTAGTCTTTTTAGATTTTCAGGACTGAAAATTAAATTAAATTAAATTTAATTAATTAAAACTCTTGCATTATATTTATATCTATCTTTTTATATCTGTCTATCTATCTAAACTATTTCTCATAAGATTATCACTTGCAGAAAGGAGACCTCATTGGAGGCAGCTTGTAGTAAGCATGTGGTTGCAGAGTGTTTTATTGCTGACGAAACTTGATCATGATTTACTTTTCTTTTTTTGCAAAGAGTAAAAAGAATTTGTGCTTATGTGCAGTCAGTTGTCTAAGGGAAGCCGGTGGGAGTTGGTGCAAAGGAGCTGTAACATCCAGCTGCAGACTGCAGTGGAGAAGTCTGGTGTAAGGGAAAGTCCCAGAAGGACAATGAGAGAAATGGTGAGGCTGGGAGGTGAGGTGAAGGTCTACCATACTGTATCAGACCTCAAGGGACCTCATTCAGCCTGGCCAGACTTCCTGAGGAGAGACCCTGGATCAATATCTGTTGGAGAGTGAATCTGAATTCAATGCCATTCTTGGCTTTGGAGTTCTTCCATCATTTCAGAAATTGTATTGATTTTCCTTGTGTGTCAGTTCTCTATGTGAAAATAGGAGATGAAAGTACTTTGTACACCTGTATCTGTTTCATGTTTAAAAATGTTAGACTTTTTGAGGATAGTGGCTGATCCTGGTATGGTTTATTTACAGTCCTAGAGTAATGGAGCCCTGATCCTTTGTCGGGTCACTGAGCTCAGCTGTAAAAAAATAATAACAATAGATAATTAAATAATTTTAGAAAATGAATGGCTGACATGGTTGTAGGATAATTTCCTCAGTGGTACCCTAACTATCCTTCTGTGCAGATAAAATAACAAAATAACTTGAACAATGATGGAAGGAGTATAAATACTGGATAGAATTGAGTTTGTGGGGAGGGAGAAATATCCTCTCATTTGCAGTGGGGCTCAGCAGAAAACTGACAGGAAGAAAAGCAATTCAAAATCTGTGGGTACATGTAGGATTGAACTCTATATGAGTTACTACAGTTAGGAAGACTAGAAAAGCTTTCATGCTTAGAATGCCATGCTTTGAATCATGAAAGTTTGCATGTTATTTATTTTTACTGTTTATTTTGCCTTAGTAAGGGAGTTATCTTTCTCTACAAACTTTTTCAGAGTTATGCACTTAGAGCATTATAGGTATGACAAGAATATGTCAGCAGTCAGCACTGCCTACTTTTTCTTGCTCAGTGATTTCTGAAATGAAATTGGATATCATCTTGTTTGTTTATGTCAACACAGTACTAGGGAGGAGGTACAGATATCAAACTGCTGCTCTATATATTTCATTACGAGCAATGTAAAAACTGAAATGACTTTCTGCAAAGTCTGTGTCTGTCAGGATAAACTCTGAGCAAGTAACAGACTAGCTGAAATTCTGGGATTCTCCTTTCCATAAGGTATTGTGCTTTGAGTTTATAAAATGGTGCATTGAGAAGGCAAGCAAGGTGAAAAAAAAATTTAGAGCACTAAAGTAATCAAATTAGCTGTATGACCAGAAAAATATTTCTGCAGAAAGAAGTGAAATTACTGGTATCGCTTATTGTGACAGCTCTTATAGAAACAACTGATGGATGTTACGGCTGGCAGTTTTCACCGAGGGGCTGAGGGCTGGTAAGGATTACAAACGTTATGTTCTTACCTGACACTCACCTGTAGCTCTGTCTCCGTCGATGTTCTTGAACATGACTCAAATCATCTTGAATTCCACCAGTTCTGTAACCTTGGTCTGTGTGTCTCCTGCCTCTGATCACTCTATTGACCTTTATAAAGGCATCTTTGTTGCAGAAGCTACAAGCACAACATTGTTGTCGGTTCTAGGATGCCATTTTAACTCTACCAACAAGAGGGAAAACACAAAACTCCTTATTAAGTTTTTGAATTTCCTTTAGTGTCCCTTTTTTTATTAATTGGATCCCACTTCTGCAGAGATCCAGTTTACATGAACGAGATTTCGTAGTTTTAAAGCTCAGTCTGTGAAGGATTCAGTCCTTAAGTTGCAAGCGCTTTCGGGGCTGGAGCTGCCGTCACTTTTGTGTACTGCATGGTGCTGTATACATGCTGGTGCTGTACAAACCAGAGCAATGAGAGTGAATTTCTCCCTTCAAAAGAATAAACCCTTTGGTAGGAAATTATTTGCATTGCCAGAGGTTTTAATTCCTCTCATTACTAGAAATTCCTCGAATTTTAAACTCTGTTCTTTGTATGACATAAGACAGGTCAAGAAAAGAGGAGGAAGAGGGAGAAGGAAATTCATTAGCCAAGATGTAGAAGATTTATAGTTACCCTCCCTCCCTCTGAGACCAAGGGAGTGGCTTTTGTTGGTTCTGTGAGGCGTGGGTTGAAATTATCACTCCACAGAGGCACCTCTGCAGCACACAAGCAGATTGTATTAAAATGGCTCAGTAATGGTGCCTTGAAGTCCTTACTGATTGGCAGTGTTAAGGCCCGATACTTTGTTCAGCAAAGCATTTCAGCTTGCTGAGCAAGAACAAATTGCTTTAGCACCTGGCTAGACTGGAGTCTTGAAATAGACCAAAACCAGAAGGTGGATCCTCTGTTGCTGTCCCTCATCATTATGACAGTGGATGATAAGGGCAGGGATTATATCTGTCTTTGCTTTGACCCTGGTTTCAGTTCTAACTCATCTTCCGTGTACACAGCTTATTTATCAAACTTGTGTCCTTTGACTCTCCGATGCCTGAGTTTCAAATTTGCCATTCCCAAGGGCCAGTGTCTGTGAGTCAGGGCACTGTGTGTTTGGCTCTTACTCCATTAACTGAATGGACTAAGGCTGGTCCACTGCAGAAAGTCTTGTTTCAGAGACCCACGGATTGTTTTGCTACAGCTTTTCTCTTCCCTGTTGCTTCCGTGCACATCTATCCAGGAACAACCTTGGTCTGTCAGACCTGCCAGTATTATCCCCATTTTGTAAGTTGCCAAGCAGGAAAAAGGTCCAGTGTTTGAAAGAATTTATAAAGTGCCAGCAGATGGCTGAAAATAAGCAGTGACATGACCCTCTACTGCCATGCAGAAGATCAAAAGCAACCATTTGAGTGCTGAGAGAGGCTGGCAGCAGTGATGAGCAGTTATAAATTATCTCTGAAAATGAGCAGTTATAAATTATCTCTGAAACAACGCAGTCATCAGCTGATGGAAAACTGTTGCTTGTCAGAGTCCTTGGCAATATCACCCCCACATTCCTCCATTCCCCCCACTAATGACAGTTGATTTTGCTGGTTTTCCATCCCTTTCTCCATCACAGTTGACAGCCTCATTACTGCTTGACTCAGCCAGCCGGCTGTTAATGCACCAGCAGTGGAGAGCACGGAGGCGTGAGGGCACCAGCCTCCAGCTGCTTCCTAGAAGTCCACAAGTGGCATTTATCAGGCCTGTGTCACTCTGTTAGCAATACGACCCTGGGTCTGCTAACTGCTCCTAATTAGGCCATTTCTGTCAAATGCCAGGGAAAGTGAGTGGATGGTGCAGTAAAGACATGCTGTCATTCCCTGCGTATTGCAGTTCAATGTCCCGATAAAGTATTTTCTGAGGAAGTACTTTTGTTTTCCTTTCAGCAAACCCCTGTGAGCTCCACTGTCGCCCAATAGACGGCCATTTTTCAGAGAAGATGCTTGATGCAGTTACTGATGGTACTCCTTGCTTTGAAGGAAGGCACAGCCGAGATACCTGTATTAATGGCATGTGTAAGGTATTGGGTATGTTTGCATGTTTCTTTTTCTACAATTTTATTTTGTAAAGTTATGGGAAAATGTTGGATTATTTTGGTGGATCAAGGCCAAGCACTCCATTTTATCAGATTTTGAATGATCATGGAAAGAAGTTTATAGAAACAGATTTTCGAGTAGACATAAGAGTTGTTTCCATCCTTTTTAATGAATCCCGTAGACTGACTGCTAATTATTTCTGGTGCCTTTTAACGCCTTTCTTCTTCTTTTGTTATTTTAAAACTTCGATATAAGAAAATCTGTTTGTTTCTGATGAGATTTTTTTACAAAGGATTGTAGCTTTACAGTTGTAATTGGTGTCACCACTCTGTTTTTTTTTATGAAAATGCAGTTTAGCATTACACGTTATGTAGCGGTTCTGAACTGACTTGTAATAGGATTGGACATTTGCAGTTGGAGGCAGTGAGAACTTCTTTACAACTGTGAATTAATGCTGTACAGTGTAACAGGCAAGCACAGAGTATATGGTTCAATAATGTTCTGTTTATTGAACAGTAAGTATAAAGTTCTCTGCATGTTCTGCATGTTGGTAGTAGGTTTCTGGGATGGTGTGTGTGTTTGTGGCGTTTGAAGCTGTGTTCTGTAGCTGCTGTAACACCCACAGTCTTAGCATTGGTTTTAGTGAATTTCTTGTAAATAAAACAAGTACTTTACTGATAGGGGATGCATTTAAAACTAGTTTATTTATTCAAACTGGGGATTTGCGTCCTGTACTCCCTAGAAACCTAATTGCTTTTTGGCTTTTAACATCTTTGGAAACAAACAGGACTTGGTGTCTTGTGAAGACGACACTAGCTTACTGTCAGGAGCTTGGGATTTTATGTCCTAACTCATTGAACCATATAAAAATGCAACTAGAAGGGACTTCAAGAAGTTCTTTTCTTCTTTTGTTAAAGACTTCTAATGATGGGAACTCCACATTTTTAATATGTCATTGGTATACCCTCTCGGAAGACTTTCTGTTTTAATAGAATGCCAGTGCCTCAGAGGACAGCAATAAAAGATTTGTTTTAAGCTTTCCTTGCAGGACATACATTCGTGAAAGGGAGTTACTGAGACTCTGCTCAAATTCACAGTGAAGAAATTCTGCTGGACTTTGCTGAGGGCCAGGATGGGCCTTTTAACTGTGATGGTGAAAGACCTGACCTGGCCTTGAGCAGTTCAAGCCAGATGGAAACACATCTTTAGCACATTGAAAGGTGTAGTAAATGTATACCGTATCAGTGCTTTTGACCTTTATTTGGAAGAGGCCAAATGCTAAACCCAGAAGGCTGTCTTTGTGATGTTACACTTTCATTTTCTGATTTCCAGCCCAAATGGAATGGGATCACTGTGATTAATTTTAGTTTCCATATGATATCTGTATTGAGACTTGCCTGTGACAGTTCAAACATATACCTATTTTAGAAACAGCAAAACTTCATTAATCAGAAGCAGTAGATCAGAGGTGAAAGGAAAGCTAATTCTAACTGCAGTTTGTAGATACCAGATATACTTTAGCATTAATAGTTCTGGGGACTCAAAGCCTTTCTAAAGAATTTCCTCCAAGGTACTGGTGCTATCATAAATACAGTTTTGTCAGCTTTTCACATCTTGACTACTGCTTCGCATCTTCTCACAAACAGGTTTAATTGGAGTCAGAATCATGGAGTGAACAATATAATCATGCAGCTGCAACAAATGAGACAAATGATGAATAGGTAACCCAGATAGCTCACATTTCTGAAAGACAGTGTGCTTTTACCTGAAATAGGTACCCAATATAACACTTGTGGAAAAGCTTGTTCACGTATCTTCATATAATTCACTAGTAGTTTAGTTCAGCTAGTTAAACACAATATATACATTGCAGGTCATGGTGAATAAAGGTGGAAATGCTTTTAATATAATTAGTCTGCTGCATCGTTCTTGTACTCCGACAGCAACATATTGCTAATGATGTGAAAAAGGAGTTCACAAACATTAGTGGCAATGTCTATTAAAGCCCTGTTCTGGTTTTCAGTACTGTATCTCACAAAAGCACTTCCCATTTGTTCTAAGTACTAAAATAACACTTTGTTTAGATCTGAAATTGAGCAGAAAATTAAAATGGTGAGATGTTGTATACTAGATCCACTGTCCATATCACTCATGTGTTTGATGTGCAGAGCCACCATTTTTTAACAACCAAATTCACACTTTTCGTAGTGGATATGTCAAAACAAGATAGATAGACTCAGATTCAAACTAGAATTTAATCTACTAAATTCAGCTGATTTCAATCTGATTTTGCAGTTTGCCATGGTTTTGTTCAGATCAATCAGAGAAATTGGTCTTACCTTGATGGCTAAATGTGGATTGAGATGCCTCATTTTAGCTACCGGTGTGTGTGGTATACTGGGTGCTGTTCTAGGCACCTTGGCAAAGCCATAATGTGCATCTTCAAGTGGGAAGTCAGTGTGGACAGACAGTAGCACTGATTCACTTCGTCCTTGCAATTTGTCCAGTAGACAGGTCCTAATTTTTTAGAAGTGCTGCCTGTGCCTCAGTTGAAGGCAGCCTTCCTGGTGAGGTGGTGTTGGTATAGTATTCCTTGAGAACTTCCCTTGTCAATTCAAAGACAGGCTAGAATTGTTAACTCACTTGAGGGCCTGGCATATAAAATAGCTCGATCCTGTCTCAGCTTTGTCATAGAATCATAGAATCATAGAATGGTTTGTGTTGGAAAGGACCTTAAAGATCATCTGATTCGAACTCCCCTGCCATGAGCAGGGACATCTTCCACTAGACCAGGTTGCTCAGATCTCCATCCAACCTGGCCTTGAACACTTCCAGGGAGGGGGCATCCACAGCTGCTCTGGGCCACCTGTTCCACTGTTTCACCACCCTCATGGTGAAGAATTTCTTCCTAATATCTAATCTAAATCTGCCCTCTTTTAGTTTACATCCATTCCCCCTTGTCCTGTCACTACACACCCTAGTGAAAAGTCCCTCTCCATCCTTCGTGTAGGCTCCCTTCAGATACTGGAAGGCTGCTCTAAGGTCACCCCGGAGCCTTCTCTTCTCCAGGCTGAACAGCCCCAACTTCCTCAGCCTGTCCTCACAGGAGAGGTTCTCCAGCCCTCTGGTCATCTTCGTGGCCCTCCTCTGGACCTGCTCCAACACATCCATGTCCTTCCTATGCTGGGGGCTCCAGAACTGGACGCAGTACTCCAGGTGGGGTCTCACGACAGCAGAGTAAAGGGGCAGAATCACCTCCCTTGACCTGCTAGCCAGGAGTTCCGTAATCACGTGTAATGCCATTAAATCACTCAGTGCTGGAACCAGTACCTGCAAAGGGGGATCTCAGAGCTACACACCTGCAGCTGCAACCATGTTTTGTTCCAGGTGGTGCTCATAAGGAGATGAGAGATGCAGTCCTCTCAATCCTTTTATTGTAGCCCGGCCTTCTTTCAGATACCTTCTTAGACCCCCTTGTGTCATGATGTCTGACTTACGAACAGCTTTGAGTGGAGGGAGTCAACAAGATCTGTCAGAAATTTAATCTAGAATCATCAAGATATACCATGACCAGTTTGCTATTTAATCATATTCCTCTGCGCTCATCCTTTGAGTATCACTTTTTTTCCCTTTTTTTAGAAGATGTTTAACACACATATCCTGTCTTCCTGTGTTTTAAATTTAAACACATCAAGTGCACTCTAATTCTTAGTAGAGCAGTCCGTTGCTCCCCCAGTGTTAATAAGCAAAGATACTGCCACCAGAGTATGTTTGTTGAGCTCTGGTATATACATGACTGAGGAGTCTGGTTAAATGCAAGCCATGGCATCATCTAGAAGTGAAGGCTCACATGGTGTATGCACTGAGAGTGTGCACACCCTGAGGGTGGAGGACCTGGCATCTCTGCTGTTTCTAGCAAGTGTTTGTCTCCTGCATAGAATTTTAATAGGCTTAAATGACCTTCAGTCAAGCAAATCTGTGGCCCGTTCTCTGTGATAATTCACAATTGTTATGTTGAGAGACTAACTTTGTATTGGAGAATTACACAGCTGTGTAGTACTAGGGAGGAAAATGTGGGGTTTTTTTTCTCTTGCTGAAAAGCAGATTCCACATCTCGGATTTTTTGTAGTAGCTTTAGTACCTCTCACTATGTTTCCATCTCCTCCTCCTACTGCTATCCTGACAGGACATTGATGCAGACCCATCTAGACAAATTAGAAGAGAAACAGGCACATCAGGACACATTTCTCCTCATTCAACGCAGTGTCATGGCCAACATGACATGAACATTATTTCTTTATTTGGAGACCAGTGGGGGAGACGAATGGAAGGAAAAGCTTAAAAGCACAATGCAGCATCCATGTAACTTTGACATTCAGGCAGTACCTCCAGGCCATACCCTTCAGCGACAGCAAAGACTTTTTGTATCTGTCCCCCACTGGCAATCTGACACAAAAGTTTCTCCCTCTGGAAGTGGCAAAAGGGTAATCTCTTGCTGTTTTCCCTTTAGTCACTGAGCAGCAGGAAAAGATATTTTTTCTCCTTCCAGTAATGCAGCCAGGCAATTCGGGTCATTATTTCTGCCTCCGCATTGTGTGCTGGGACCAGAAATAAAACTAGTCTCAGGAGCATCAAAAAGGTTTTTGGTGAATGGGGCAATGTCAGTGGGCTGCACGGAGGGATGCTAATTTGTGCTGCAAATGGTATGGCACAGTTGTTGCTGTAGCACAGCATGTTTCCCTGGCAGAGGGTGCCCAAGGACATAGGCAGAAGAGCCTACGTGCTGCTGATTTTTTTTCTTGTTTTGTAATGTGTGTTTAGTCTCCAGATCCCTTTTAACAGGCAATTTGGCAGAAATTTGAGGCACATTATTTAAGCAGTTTTAGAAAATACGTCTACTGCCTGTCTTGAAGAATGAGGAAAGCAAATGCAAAGGAGGAGGAAGCATCTAGAAATTAATCTAATGGATGACAAAAATAATATGATATTCTCTGGAGCAGAAAAGTAAAACATGGCCTGGAAATTCATGCAAATAGACTTACAATGAATGACTGCTGTTTATTCTGACACATGAGAAAATGTACTTTTGTGATGGTCATTAATGGCCTCATAAGATGAGGCCCTGTTGCTAGACGTGATGCTCATTGCACCACCAGCAGCACCCCAGCGCTAGGGAATAAGATGAAGACTTTATTTACAGTAACACAGTAAATTGCCTGCCTGCCACAGTTATCTGCAGTGCCTCATTTTTGGGGATCCCTGCACCCCACCCTGCTGCATGTATAGGTAAGACTGTGATGTCTGGCCGGATGCAAACTATGTTTCGAATATTGGAGGAAAAAACAAATTGCAAGTTTCTGTGGTTGTAACTAGAAGGGACAAAAAAGATTCCCTTCATGGCATAACCATGTCGTATTTTGATGCCATGGTTGTGTTCCTAAAGGAAATGTATGGCCAGGTGGGAAAGATCTGAGCTGATTCTGACTGAGATGACACAGAGTACAGCCAACGCAGAGACACTAATTAGCACCTCAAAGAAAGGAAGGTGATGATACTGTGGTGCTGCCACCAGATTCGTTTGCTAGTGCCAGTGCAGTAGTTCAGGACTAATTTGTTTCAGCATTTGGGGATTTTTACACTGCTCAGTACTCGCAAGGGAAATATGCTCAGTGATGTTCATTTCATAATGTCTGATTGACAGCCTGAAGTGGATAAATTATTTCTGGGTGCAGACACTCAAACAAGAATGAAAAATAAATGATGAACAAAAACCTTTTGAAGAACATACATTTTCTACCAGAAAATGCAGATTTGGCAAAAATCATGCAATTTGAAGACAAGCCATTTTTTTTCAAGAAGTTCAAAAGAGAAGCCTCCAAACACTCATAAATAATATTTTTTAATAGCAAAACATGAAGTGCAAGGGTTCCACGTCCAGATTTGCCCCAGCTTTCTGTTTAATAGTGAGTATGTGCATAGAATAGAAAATAAACTTCAACTTTCATGACTCTCCAGAGCGGCTGGTTACACCTCTGGTCTAATAATTGAAACCTGAGAACAATGACTTAGTATACTAACTTTTTGTAGATGATTATCAAATGTACTGATAGGACAGTAAATATACTGCAGAACGCATCTCTTTAAGAAAATAGCTACACACCTACCTCTTTAAATTCTTAGGAAATGTTAAATATAAGCTGCAGTGCATCTGTAGATAGCAGGTTAAGAATTGAATCTGAACTCTTGGCAAGATAAAGAAACATCCTGCACTTATCACAGTGGTGTCTGTGTACTTTGAATACTTCCTTAAATGCATTCTTGGTCGAATAGCTACGTGCTTGGAGGCAAAAATTTAGTCACCTTCTTAACCTGTGCTTATCTCTGTAATAAGCTGTACTGCTCGTAAACGTGTTCCTTGGCCGAGATGTGTCTGTGTGAAAGACATTACAAAACCTTCCTTTTTTTGAAAGTAGCCTTGGCTGGAAGGAGAGAGAAGTTGAGGCTGCTGCAGAACCTTTTGGCACGGCCATTGTTTTTCAGAGTAGGTATCAAAGGTGCTGGCTAAGTGTTGGCAGTAATAATGGATGAGTCTTTTTTGAATCCTCTGTAAAAACGCAAGTGACATGGTTTAACACCATTTGTAACTTGAGGCCTTTCCTTGATTCTGTTCTTGCTGCTTCTCTAGCTGCTCATTAAATCACTGGCACATAGAGGAAAAGTTCAGGTGTTTCTTGTGCTGAAAACGATGGAAAAATGTTAGAGAATGCAGAAGCCTTTATACCTAGATTAGTCTAATAGATGGATTTTCCTGTCAGAAGCTTGCAGAAAATTACAGTAGCTGATGTACTGAAGGTAAAATAAGATGAGAATTAAAAGAGGAGATACCCAGGTTTTCATACATCAAGGGAGTGTTAGAGCAGTTGTGAAGTATCACACTTCAAAGCTTAATTTGAGGAAAATCAGCTGAGAAAAACTTCATATACCACTAGACTTATGGCTAGTCATCTAAACCACAGGTCTCCAGATATGTTAGATACTATTAAAAACTATTAAATGTTGGACATTAGGTTGTGTTCTGCAGCCTTGCTAGTTTTTAAAGAGAGGCAAAATCCACCCCAAAACCAACTGAAGATTTTGTTGAAGTTTAAAGCCATTAATGCGCAGAATTTTTGGTCTGGGCAAACTATTACTACTCCCTGTAGTAAGCATGAGCTGGAAAATCAGTCGTCACATGAACTTTATCTTGACCCATTCGCCCATGCTGGCAAGCCAGAGAAGCAGCTATCATGGGTATAAAGCTTCATGCGTGCTGAAGAGTGTCTCTTTGCCAGGAGGTTTGACTGCAGTAGAAGTTCTGCACTGTCTGGTGGCCACAAAAAGCAGACACAGAGATTTCAGTTCTGTTACTCCATTGTATTCCTGGGAATCCATGGATATTTCTGTGACATAAGAAAGCAGATACAAATGCTAGATGTATTGACCAGTCCTAGATGTTGAGGCCATTTGGGGGGCGCGTTTCCATTTCAAGTAACTGGTCACTACTGTATGTTTCGTGACATGGTGGTGGTTATTGCTTGTTTGGTTTTCACCTTCATATTATACACGTGAGTTTGACGTAGATATAACTAGCTCTACCATTTGTTTGTGTAGGATATGTACTTTTCAACAAAATTGATTCTTCCCCCTATTAGAAGAGCAAAGTACACTGAAGGCAGCGATACACGAGCTCTGAGTATTTCGTTGCGGAGGCCGCATTTATTCTGGAACTGTTTTTCCTTCTAGACTGTCGGCTGTGATTATGAGATAAATTCCAATGCAACTGAAGACCAGTGTGGAGTTTGCCTGGGAGACGGCTCTGCTTGTCGTACAGTGAAGATGATGTTTAATCAAAGTGAAGGATTTGGTAAAATCGGTTCTTTTTTTAAACTCTTCAGTTGGTGAAGTCATTTCTCTACATAAAAAGGATGAAGTGCTACTCATTGGGAACTAAGTGATCAAGCTGCGTAGGAAATTGTAAATGAATGTTTCACAGTGAATCATGCTTCTGCCAGAAAAAGATATGCGGTCTGTGCTTTTTAAGTTCACCTTGTATAATAAAAATTATGTCAGAGATCAACAGGCTCTGTGCAACTTACGCACGAAATAGTAAGTGCGTTTACAGAATGAATGTCATTTACCACCTTGGAAATTCTGAATCAAGTCTCTGGACAGTGTGAAACACCAAGAAAATGCTGGAGTGAGTGGTTTGGGGAATTAATTTCTAAGTGTCATAAATCTGATACCACTGGCTCTGGTGACCATGTGACACCTCTTACCTATGCAGAGCTTTGCACTTTGGTTGCTCTAAAATTTTCTGTGGGATGCCTCTGGCTTGAAAGGGAGGAGAAGTAACTTCTTGCAGGGTTAAGGTCGTCTAAGTCAGCACTCAGAGGACGGAGCCTTTCTTCACTGGCGGCAGTGAGACAGTCAGGCTTCAAGTTGCCTTGTGTGGGATGAATGGGAGCCAGAGAGTCTAGAAGATGGAGCGGGAGACTAAAACTGAATGAAAACCATGGTGGTGAGCTGAAGATGGAAGTGACAGTCAGGATAAACAGCTTTGAATGGGAAACCAGAACAGGAGGGCGAGAGGTGAGGAGACGGGGCACTGGAGAGTGTGCTTAGAGTGAGGTCTGTGGCTGCAGAGGTGAGAAGTCTCAAAAGCAAAAATTGCTACCATGCTAGTGAGGAGGGAGAAACTGTGGTGAGGGTATGGTTTTGGCTGGCTTTTGGGTTTGTGGGGTTTTTTCATAAAATAATTCTGATTTGCATTAATATGATTTTTGCTAGTAATTTAGAGCTGGTTTGATAAGATTTTCCAAAGTTTGGGGGAGAAACACTTTCAGTATTTCAGGTTTTTTTCTGTACTCTATACTTGGATTTGCTTTCCTCCACTTTATATCGCAGAGGTGGACTGTGAAGACGCCTGGAAACTTGCAACAGTGCAGGTTGTGTACGTGTGCGAGGCTTACAAAGGAAAATCTAGAGCTCCCTGTCCTCCAGTAGTCTGGAGTAATCCTCCAGCCTCTGATCTGTTGCTTCTGCTACTCTAATATTCACTCTGCCTTTGACTGTGTGTCAGTTTTCCAAGGCTGCAGGTGATGCGGTTTATTTTCACATAGTAGTTTTACTAAAAAGGTCAAATACTGTAACACATGGGAGCGTAAGTGCCTCTTATTTTATTAAAGTAATTTTGTGTTTTATCTTCACTTAGTTTTCCCTTGCCTCAAGATTCAATAAGCCTCACTGACAGAGACTGCTGAGGGATACTGACTGTTAAGTAAAATTATTTCATTGCTTTCTTTAGATTCAGTAAAAAATTGATTGATTCTGCAGATTCTTTCCTTTCTACAGACGTTGACTCCATTGCAGAAAAAAATAAGGACAAGTGTCAGCAAAGGCAAAGGTTGCTGGGCTCTTCAGCTTATAAGACAACGTGTGGATCTTGGTGATGTTCACAGCTGTTAAACAGAGAATAGGAAAACGGTTTTGTTCATAATATCTGGCTTCTTGTTGTCTCTGACAGGTATTGTGGTGTCTTGCAGTACAGATTTATGGCAGAGTGGCTACTGAACAGTTTATGTAAGCGTAAAGACTTCAGGCTTGTAAATTCAGTGTAGGTAGCAAAGCTGGACCAAAGCATGCTGCCAGTCACTGGCGAGGAAGATTTGAAGAGTTTTTTCTATGTTTAATGGCACAGAGAAATAGAAAATCAAAGCTAATATATTTTGATTTAAAGCTGTATTCAGAGGCTAAGCCCAGCAGGGCTGGTGGGTCTGGTGCTGCAGCAGTGCGTATTCTGTCTGCAAGTTGACTGAATTGCCAGATCAGACTAATGAAATGCTAGGAAAAAATTATAACAATTCAGCCTTTCACTGCAGGGCAAGGTTATCAGTTTTACCTGAAGTCTTACCGTCTCATGTTCAGAAAGAGAAGTTTTAAAATCTGTGTTATTGCTTGGATTTTCTTTAAAATTTTTTGTCTTTCCTGTGGACGGAAAATGGGAATAGCAGTACAGGGGCTCCCAACATAGCCGCAGGAACAGCAGCATCACCTGTGTAATGAATTCCGTTAGACTTTCATAATGGAAAACAAATCAGAGGCCTGATGTGCATGAATGGTCTTGGCTGTTGACACTAACATTAGCAAGTACCTGGTCTGCACCTCAATTTCAGGAGGTTCCTCTGAAAATCATTTAATTTGCTGCAGCTGAAGTCTTAGGGCAGAAAGGTTGCAACATGAGCAGGGTGTTGAAAAGCAAGGGCTGGCAAAGAAGTCACAAGCTCTCCTCTTGTTAAGGTGGAAGAAGTCTACTGTTATTTTGAGGTAGAGTATTTAAAAGTGTTCGTGTTGTTGTGGTGACTGCAAAGGAGTAGAGTATTACTGTGTACAGCAGTAAACCTCGAGGTTTATCATGGTCCAGTTATCTCCTGGCCAACTTGGCTGTGACTGGACCAGCATGTACCATGGTCTCCCTGCTACCACTGTTTCCTTTCATGCAACCAAAGTGCAGACAGAGATCTGGTACATGCCTGAACCTAGCCCCAGGATGGAATCTGGACATAGCCATGGCGTAAATACTGATCCGAGAGGCTGGAAGGTCTCCTGGATTCTCACTGAGGAGGCTGTCTCTGGGCTATGATTTTTTTCCCATTACTGTCACACACTGCAGTGCTCCCTCTACTCCATGGGAAGACTGTATGCAACCATACTTTGACTCACAAACCTGATATGCCACCAGGAGCCTGTGCTGTTTGCCATGTAATATTCTTGTGGTAGTGCCTAGAGCCTGGCTTAGAGGAAAATCATGCCACTGAAACATGTATTTTTAAGGTACAACAAATTGGAGAGCAGGATGGGAGCTGTTGTGACAAGGAGAAATAGCCAGATCTGATTATCATCTGATCTGCAATACTGTGCTAACCACCTGAGTGAAATTACTCCTCTCCAACAGCAGCAGGTGAAGAGAAATGAGCTCTGCTTCTGTCGTGGTAGAGCTGTGCCTGCCACAAAGGTTGCATGAGTTTATTCATGTTGTACTCTCATCTGTGTTAGGAGCATATAGATTTAATTTTAATTACAAAGGGAAAGATTAATAACATCTGGTAGTTGCCATTTCATGTGTGTGTAGTAGCATCCATGATATGGACGCTCCAGGATTTAATGAGCGCCGCGTGTAGGTTAGCTGACATTTTGACTGTTATTGAATCTCAGATCTCTAGATCCTTATCAGATGAAACCATATAACCAGGAACAATTATGTAAACACCATCCACATCATTTTTAAACAAAAATTTATTATGTTGAGTGATAAACTCAAAAGCTTGCTGCTGATTAGCTTTGCTTTCAAAAGCAGATAACATTCATTGGGAATTAATATGAGGTTCTGGGAAATCAGGAGGTAATTTAGCTATTCAAAAAAAGGAGGGCCGGGGGGAAGGGAGTGTGGCACATTCAGCAAATGGTAACATCTATCACCAGACAGTTGCAATATATTTAAAATCAGGTTTGTGAGCAACAGCAGGTGATTCAGACAGAAATAATTGTGCAAAAACTTCAGAGGATACAGATTTTTATGTTACAACCGAAAGAAAATTATGTTTTATTGGTTTTATATTTTGTTTTGAACAAATTTTATTCTAACTACATCTGAAAAAAGCCTACTGGAAAAGGACACCAATTTTGCAAAGCCAAGCTGTCAGGACGTGATACAATTAAGATTTTCCGTGTTGTGTTAATTTGGCCCAGTTGCGAGTATGCCTTGTAATCAAGTCTTTAGTTACACGATCACACACTGTGTTCATAACACATCTACTCTGCACTGAATTAATGGAACATTTGGGAGAATCGTTAAACCTTGGTTACTTATAATAGGCTTAGACCGCTGGTTTCCTATAATAGAAATTATTCAGTAATCCTCCGGATTTTGTTGTTCCCTTCAGTTATGAAAGACTGAAAAGTTTGGATTTCCACAGTCAGTCTAGGAAAGTTACAAAAGGTAACATCCCGAAAACCCTTCTTCTTGAACATTAATCACTGAAAAAAGTAATTAATATAATTACGAAGGGCCAGAAGTAGATCCTTTTTCTGTACCATAAGCAACGTATAACATTAGAACCAATACTTATCACCCCGCATAAGAGCTGCAAAGACAATTCAGATATTAAAGACTTTGGGTCATTTATTTATAACAGCAGGTTGTTGTACAGCATGTAAATACTTCTGGTAGGTGGAGAGCATTGATACTGAAAACAGCTTAGTATGCCCAGTGTTGTTTATCTGACTCATGTAAGTAATCAAAAGTGATAAGTTTATTTCACAAGAAAGGTGAAAGGGATGTCAGTCACAGAATTTAATTCATGACCTCAGCAGTGTGTGATGAGAACTGGGGAACAACACATGTTCCAGTCTTCGAGTAAAACAGCAGAAACTGCAGCTCACACTCCCAGGGCACCTGCTTCTTGAGCTGTCATCCTTCCAATTTCTAAAGCCCAGCCAGGAGCAACAGCAAGAGTGCTCTCTGAGTTTGTGTTCTGATTTCTATGTCAACTTCATGTTTTTACAGTAGCAGTAGCAATAGCAGTTCCCTGTAAGGTGAGAAGCACAGAGCCTGATGTTGTGTATTGCCTGTGGTGCAAACAAAATTCTGTGACAGATGTTCTGAGTTAATTCTTAACACACATACCAGAAATCTCTTTTTACAGATTACTTTATATAGGAAGAGCTGTTGAACTTCAGTTTACAAAAATGTATTCAACTGATCATAATTTGAGGCATTTGAGTAACGTTCAGTTTTTTTGTAGCAAGGCTATGTATGGGAAACAATCATGGAGAAGTTAAGTGACTTAAGAGAAGGTGCATGGAATTATGTACATACCTGTATGCTGGTGACAGATGAAAACGTTCCTTGCAAATTGAAAACACCTTTCTCACAACAGACTGTTAACTTGCTGGGACTCCCTGACATTTCTCTGTGTTACTCACATTGCAGTATGCTAGGGCCCTTGGGTATGGTTATGGAGATGTTGATGCTTACCTGTGGCGTAGATTTACCCTGGTGCAGCTCAGAAAAGCATGCACCTCCATATTCCTTCTCAGTGCCACTGTCATTGCCTAAACACAGTGCACATTCATATTCCCCAACTGATACTGGAAAACCTGGCTTGGGAAGCCACACTATTAACTAACTGAAATACAAGCTCTGTGATATTTGTCTATATTTGCAAGCAAAGCCGATTATTAATAATCTTATACTTAAGTAAAATGCAATGACATTTTTGTTGTTCACCTCCATGAACCTTTCTTTTCTCTTAGGATACGTTGACATTGGGCTAATTCCGAAAGGTGCGAGGGGAATCAAAGTCATGGAAGTTGCAGAAGCAGGAAATTTCCTTGCTGTGCGAAGCAAAGACCCAGAAAAGTACTACCTGAATGGAGGCTTTATCATCCAGTGGAATGGTGAATACAAAGTGGCAGGCACAGTATTTCAGTATGATAGAACAGGGGATCTAGAAAATTTGACTGCTCCAGGACCCACCAATGAATCAATATGGATTCAGGTAAATAAGAGATCACTCGCAGAACCTGCTGGGTTTGGATGGCAGCAGAATGTGCTGGGGGTCTGAAACTGAGACTCAAAAAATACATAGATTTGTATGTAAATCACTTTATTAGCATGCTGTCTTGCAAAAATCAGTTGAGCTGTTTTGGAGAGGAGTAAACACCTTGCTTGAGAGGGTTGATTACCCTGTCTGAAAATAGATGTCCAGTATCTTAGTCTGGTGATTATTAAAGGCTAGTATACACTAGGCCAGGGATCCTGCCATCTGTAGTTTGTCAGTCCTTTCCCCAAATCTCCTTGTCTCTTGTGCCAGTTCAGACCAACATGTGGCTGTGATGTGAACCAGACCCAGATGAAAAGTAACTGCTTATCACAAAAAGGGAGCTGATGTCAGGCTGTGAACAGTGAGAGCAAGGGAAGGGTAACAGCAGTGACAGCTTAGACTAAGCAAGAAAATGCAGCATAAGATAGATGGATTAGTAGCTTGTGTAGTTGAAATGAATCCATTTAGCATCCACTGAAGTTGCTCCCTTTTGTTTCTTTTATGTTGCTTTATAGATTCTAACTTAAAAGTAACCAGATTCTGTTATTTCTGCAAAAAAGAGTTTTAAATTGCCCCTTTGTTCTCTGAATGTATCTTTCGTGACTTTTTTGCCTGTGTATCCATCATGCAATTAAAAGAAGTATTAGGAGTGTGATGGGAGCCACTTTCAAGCTTTGAATGACTGGTGAGAAGGTACATCTCATGGGTGCTCGACCTTCACTGTCAGTACCAAGGTCAAGAAAACAACTAGGAGGAAGAGTGGAAGTTCATTGCTGAAGTCTTTTATCCTTTGATGATGTTTTTCTTTTCTTTTCTCCCTCTCATCAGCCAAATGGTAAATTTCTTGAGTGGCTCTTCTCAACTGGAATTTTCCTTCTTAATCCAAAAACACTGAAAAATAATATTGAAGCAGTATCTGAATAAAGTCTGTAATTTCCTGACCTACCGATCGTTTTGTAACAGTTATTTCAGAAGGGTAGGGAAATTATAATTTATAATGGCAATAGGCAATAGCTCTTAGTCAGCAGCACATTTGGCAATGCCTTGGATGGACTTTGCATTATCTTTTCTTATAGTCAGTGGGATACCAATTATGCTGACCCACTTACTCGCACCTGTGCTTGCAAAAGTGCATGGCAAACAATTGTGTCTTAGAAAGATACACATATGCCACTGTTGGTGCACAAATGGAAGCTTTGATAGTCTGCTTTTCTGAACTGGTAGTAGGCTCCAAAATGGGCTGCTTTAAACCTTGCTGATTCTTCTGGTTTCACACTTTGAAAGCTTTGGGCCAGCAGATTATTAAAGTCATGAGTAATTAAATACACCACACACTTTTTTCAGCTACTTTTTCAAGAAACTAACCCTGGAATCAAGTATGAATATACTGTGCGTAAGGAAGAAAGTCATGAGAATGAGATTGGAGAGCCAGAGTATTTTTGGCAGTATGGAGACTGGACAGCCTGCAGCGTCACCTGTGGAAGAGGTAATTCCTCACTTCTTTTTTCTATTGCTGTTTGTCTTCAGTACTGGCAAATCTTGTCTTTAAGTTACCCAGAAAGTGTTCTCAAAGAGGTAAGGTTCTTTAATCTGCATTTGGTGTGAAATCAGTTCACGTGGTTACAATGATGTATTTTGGCTTTATAACAAAATGTTATTAAATCATTTAAGGCAAACAGGTTTCTGTAATACTTGCCCTGAAATTCTTGACCTCTGTGAACCGGAATGAAAAATGACAGTTTTCATTTCCTCATAACTAACTGGTTGTCAGTGTTGTTCAGAGTAACCTTACTTCCCAGTAATACTAGTCTATGACCTACTCTTGTTTCCCTACTGAGTCCTTCCCATATGTTAACTGCAAAACATATTCTTCATTTGTATCCTGCCTTGATAAGTAACAATGCTTTTTGTGGATTTCTCGATAATTACTTTTTTTAAATCAGTCTTGAGAATGTCTGTATCTTCTGTGTCTTTGCCCCACTCAGCACAATGTCTTGAGGACAGCTGCAGTTACATTGTACTTCTGTGCAGCCTTTTAAACCAGACAAGCAGAGTAACACCGTGAAGCAGTATCTGACAGGTATAGAAATTTGCCTTTGGTAATACACAGAAAACGCTAGCAGGAAAACTTTCTTTAAAGTAGTTAACAGATCAAGGAGATGAAGTTAATGCTTGCAGTAAACCAACAATAATGATAAAAAGACTGAAGGTTTATTTACAGACGTAAAGGTTTCTATGCAGCCTTTGCAGGAATAATTTTTAAAAGATGAGAAAAATGTTCTCTGTGAAAGGAATTCTGCACCTGGGGGAAAAAGATTGCAGCCTTCCATCTGAATTAGTTCCTGAGTTTCACTGGACAGAAGGGTGCTGGAGACAGGATGGGAACCTGTTCTTTGACCGTCTCTGTGAAAACTGTACAGAACAGTAGAAGAACAATGTTACAGCCATTGGACAAACAACATGAAATAAGTCTTTTCTCTTTCTAATGCTAGGATATTATTGGTGTTTTTTGACAATTATTGCTTTCTTAAACTACTTTCCAGAACAAAAGGAAAAGACAAACAAATGTATTAACAAATCCAGCTGGGAGTCTAGACACAGTGATGATTACAGGAGTAACAATTTTTTAATCTTTCCTGTCAGGGAAGAAACTAAAATAATGCATTTTCAGTGGTTTGAACAAAGGGCATTGTATGGTGTTAATTTTAGAAGATGAAAAGAAGAATTTTAGAAGAATAGTGTAAACTACCCCATCCCAACAACATTACTATATTATAAAAAAAAAAATTATCTATATAATGGACACATTATAGAGTTGTTTGTACATCCATGTATATATATATTTGTGCAAATATTTATGTGGTTTATTCTTGGGGTCCTTTTTGAGAAGAGTCAGCAGAAAACACAGTGTCATTTCTGGTTAACAGGAAAAAAAGTTAACTGAACAGGTCTAAAGAAGATGTAGTCTGCTAATGTATGATGCAGTCAGGGTGTTGTCACTTACTCCCTGCCCAGAAAAAAGGGAAACCCTGTCACAGAGCTTCGCTTTATCAGTTGAACCAGGGGAGCTCTGATACATAGTTTTCTGCAGGTACCTGATACTTTTATCTGTTTGTGTGCTGTCTGAATGTGGACTGTTGTCATCTTAACCTGGCAATGAATCTGAGCTAGCTGGCCCTCCTAGGCACCACACTGGTGCAGTAATATAGCAGGTTTATGCCCGGTTGATCACAGCGCAAACACATCAGCAAAAATACCTGGAGCTTTGCTGCACTAAAAGAAAGGGCGTGGCAACAGGGAAGGTGTATTTGGAAAATGTTAGCTCTGCATCATTATGGAAATTTGGAAACTCTTATGTCTTGCTACATTTAGCAAGAAATATAGGCGTGGTAGTTGTTGTTGACTTAGAACCAGAAAGTCTTACATGGTTATGCATTATTGTGGTTTGATCCCCCCAAGTTCAGTTCAGGACCAGGAGGCAGAATAAAGGAAGAACTGAATGTTCTCAACTTTGCTGGATTAAGCAACACCCTTTTCCGACTTCCACAGAACTTCTAGCTTTGAATGATGAGACTGATTTTTATCTGAAGGTACACTCTGTTTAGATTCAGATTTTATTGCCGTTGGCAGTAACAGACGTGTTGTGCCAAATCTCAGGCATTTCAAGAGTGTTGAAAGGTTTCTAAGATAAAGTGCATTGAAGTAGGCAAGATCATCTGCTATTGGTGTGCTGCCTGACACGTCTGACTGAAGACAAGCCTACAGTGAGGGTCAAAGAGATAAGAAAAGTTGCATTTATTTAGACTAAAGGTAGTAGTCAAATAATGTTCAAGCAATTTTGCAATTATCATTTGGTAAATAATAAACCGATAGCTTTTCAAGATAAAAGGGAGGGCCAAAAAAGGTGAAGTATTGAACTACCTTTGATGGCCACAGCCAGTGGAATAAATTGATCCTTACCTAGAATTTTATTCTCTTGGCAAACCTGGACCTGCCTAAAGATTCAGCATAGGGCCTCTCATCACAACTGATCAATATGGTAGCAGTAAATCCAAGGACACTTTAGCCTTTTGCAGCCACAGAGATCAGGACAATGCGTCCAAATGCTTTGTGGAGCCAAGAGAGTGAAGCTGAGTTAGGGAGTGACAAATGAGGCAACAGACACGGGAATGGGCTGATGCAGGAAAGCCTCGTCTGTCCTAAAAGTCCAGGTTTAGCCCTATTATACAGCTCCTTATCCAAGGGTAATGTACCTGGAAAAAGTCACAAGAGAATCATAGAATCATTAAGGCTGGAAAAGACCTCTAAGATCAAGTCCAATGGTCAACCCAACACCACTATGCCTGATAAACCATGTCCTGAATGATGAATAATGTCTTCATAAAGTGAAGCTGTCACTTCTCAGAGTTAACCCAGGGCAGCTCCCTAAAGATATTTTCCAGAAGATTTTTGGCCTCTAGGTAGCACCACACCATGTCCTGACCCATATGCTTCCCCAGCTCCACTGCAACTGAGAAAGAGTAAATGAAAATGTGCTCATGTTTTCCTTCATTTGCTTCACCTGCCCTGTCTTTTGTAGTCGGGTCTGGCCAGTCTACAATAACTGTTTAAGAAGGAAGAAATATTGTCTGAAAAATCAATGTTTTCTCTAGCAAACATACCATGCAGGGAAAAGGAGAACACATTGGAATACCTGATACCCATTTGCAATGCCAAAAATAATTCAGCAATTACATTGCAATCCGTTTCATGGCAAACAAACACTAAAGGACATAATTTATAATGAAAATCATAAGCCTTGCTCTGTCCTCACTGCAGGGCAGTTTGACTCTCTGCCTGCCATTTACCTTATGCAGAAAGGAATTGCTTTGCAGTCAGTATGTGTGCACACTGGGCAGTGTCCTGCAAACTGCTGCACCTTCTGGCCAGGAGCCTGGCCCTCCAGAGCCTACTGTCTTGACAGCACTTAAAGCCCTTAAGCTTTTTTATAGTAAGATTAATTTAAATGCCTCGCTGAGTTTTTTCCTAGACCAACAACCCATTCTTCTTTCTTTAAATGGTGGTCAATTAGAAATTACAAGTATAAATCCTTCATCCTTGTCTGAAGGCTTTAATCTTGTTTGTTGCAACTAGCTTTGAGTGGCATTGAACACAGCAAGAAGCAAAGCACAGCACAGCTGCAACTAAGGAAGGGTATTGGGAAAACTCAGCGATTTACTTCTCCATAGATAACATCAGTAACTGGCAAATTTGCAAAGCTTTGCTAAAGGACTTCACTGTAAGATTAGTTTGGGGGTTAATTGTTATGTGCCCTCTGAATCCTTCACCACGGTTATCAGGGCTACTTTGCAAAATTACCTCCACGTATTCCTGAACTGAAATTTAGTACTAAACTTGTAGCATTCATTTTAGAAAACAAAGGTCACTGTATTTTCCTTTGCTCTTATGGGTCTAAGCTTTATAACACTAACAATGTAAAGGTTGGCTCTTGTACTGTGTACATAACTTGTGCATGGACTCAATATAATTTGTTTATTCAAATACCAAAGTGAACTCATTGCAGGGTGTCTGATTTGATCACAGCTGTGACAATTACGTGATCAAATTAGTTTTATGATCAAATACATTCTTTTTGCATACACAATTTGTATTTTTGCTTCTGGTCCTTCATTTCTGTTGTCAGCCTTAATTTTGCCCAACCTGAGGGCTATGCAGCCAACAGATTTCTAATCTCTGTTTCAAATACGTTCCACACCCAGATGATTTTAAACTGGCACTTTTTTTTGCGAACTAGGTGAGAAACCAGGAGCTAAGTGGGTCAACCTCCCATCTAAAAAGCCCTGTAAACACTCTCTGAGCCGATTTAGTGAAATCAAGACCATTCTTTGGTCTGACTGTTGGTTTCTCTTTTTTTTTTCCCAGAAATATTTGTAGGGTTTTTTTCATAGACCTGAGATGGTACACTTCTGTGTAAAGAAACATAGGTGTGGGAAGGGCTACAGTGCAATGAGTGCTGAGGTAAACAGAGAGGAATGGGATGTTCCCACTCCAGAGGAAAAAGCGAGATCTTTTCAGAAGGATAACGACCACAGAGACAATGTCCTGATGAATACAGCCAGCGTCTTTGTGCACGCAAAACAGTTATCAGCGTGGACTAGTTAGCACTGAGGTCAGAATGAATTGAAAGAGGTGAAGGGAGGAAAACAGCTACGCTCTCAGAGCCCTATAGAAATAGTGTTTATGTTTTGAATTTTACTGAGTCTTTAAGTATATTTAGAATTTTAATCTGTGGCTTAAATAGGATATTACACTTACCAGGTAAGTAACTGTGTAAACCTGGTAGAGCAGGGTCAGTATGAAGTCACTATTTTTTTACTTTTGCAATGTTTTCTGGTTCAACTTGCTCAAGCTGAAAAAAATAACTGTGTTTCGTTATGTCATTATATGTATACCTACATATATATGTGTGTATCGATATATGCATATAGGATTCCTTCCAGCTTTGGAAGTGAATTATACAGAGTTATGATGAAAAAAATGTGTATTTATGGCTTCTTTAAATACATCCATCCATCCCAGAACTTTCCGGATTTTGAAACTACACTGGGAGTTCACAGAACTTCTGTAATAAAAATTGTTTGTGTGAATAATTTAGTTTATTGATGCCAGCGATCAGCAAATATTTTATGGGAATGTACATCCTTGAAACAAAACTTTTGCAAAGGTTTATAGTGGTTTTAAAGTGAATTACAGCAGCTGAAAAGACACTAAAATTTTATCAAAGCAGAAGAATTCTTGTTTGCATTTGTAACAGCAACATATCATGATTTTGAAAGGGACAGAAATGTATTTGTGTGAACTGCTTTGTTTACAACTAGCAGGAAGGGTGCTAGCTATTCCAGTTACATTTTTCATAGCAGAAAACAGAGCACTGCTCACTGGGAGTTGTGCACTGAACCAGAAAGCTTTCGGCTGCTTGAAGTCCCCTAGGGAAGAGGAGAGCGCCACATCCAGCTGCTTCCACATCATGTACCCTGGAGCCTGAAAGCCTCAACGAAGAGTATTAATGGGAGCACAGAGCTGCAGTCCCTTAATCCTCCCTTGTACTTGAAACTAATCCTTGTTCTAGCAAACCAGCCTTCACCTGTGACTCAGTCATCAGACACTGCTGTTGTCAGTAATTGTCTTGTATGTCTCAGTCGCAACTCTGAAAGTAATCTAAAAGCTATAACATTTCCACACAATGTCACAGACCTGATCTCTTAAGGTGCTATAAAAATGAGATACAGGTTTCCATCTGCTTCCATGGAATGACCCAAGTATGCATAGAAAGTTTATAATTTCCTTTTGTGGTGGAGATCTTTTTCAGTAACAAGTGACTACAGCCTCCCCTGCACACATGTAGTCCATGCTCAGTTCTCCCACCAAAAGTTACCTCTGTTGCTAGCTTTGGATTTCCTAGTGTTAGAGTTGGTGTTCTGTTTCTTCTGTGTTTATTTTTATAAGCAGATCATTAAATTTTGGACAGGAAAAAAATCTGAATGCTGTGAAATTACTCAAAGTGAGATAACCACACTGCTAGCATGAAATTTTAGGAAATTTGTTTTAATTGTCATATATAGGGACTTTGCTAAATAAAGGAACACAAGTATATGTTGAATAGAGGAATATTTTCATATTTCCAAGTATTATTCTCTGTGGATTACTGTTCTTATCTTCCAGATAGTTTCCCACAGTAATTATTAGGAGATGTGAGGCAAGGAAATGCTTGATGGCTAAGCGTTCTGCAAAATAGCCCAACGCTTACCCCTGACACCATAGTAACAGTGCTGCTAGGTCCTTTGCTTCCCAGGAGGATAAAAGCCACAGAGGTACAGTGACCTACCATGTGCATATTAATTGCTGTGAATTAATAGCACAGTTAATGAGAATTAATCAACAAGGTTTCTTCAGACATTTTAGTCCTTTGGGTTTCTTTGGGCATAATGCCACTATTTTAAAGCATCTGTATCAGTCTAGTTACAACCTTTCAAACTGTAATATTGCAATACTTCTTTTACACTGGGTTTGCAGCACAGGACCTACCTCAGTATGTTGCAAAACTGTCTGAAAGGCAGGCCTCTGGAAACTGACTGTCTGTAGATTTGCACTAGGGTAATGCAGTGTTTTAATTCATGGTTTTTTCTATTAAATGTGTGGGAGTTTTTCCAAGTCAAACTGTTAGGGAATAACCTAAATTGTGTGTAGGGGATGTCTCTGTGTCTGTTGTCATTACTGTGCTTTGCCTCTTGTGGTAAGTGCTGTGTATTAGTTGTTTAGAAAACATAAGATTTTCTCCCTCATATTACCGCATCATGATTTTTGGTCAAGACTTGTACAAAAACTTCTTAAAAGTGGACTCCACCATTATGAGTCACAGAGTTATAGTTTTGCTGATACACTCCAGTTTGTATTCTGCTTAAACAGCCTTCCCAGAAGTACAAAGAAAAGATCAGCAAAAATACGCTTGCTGTGAATAGCCTGGTGCTGCTGTGTTGCCTCTTATCTGTGAGTGATCCAAGAACCATTCATGGCCCTTTAAACCTGGTTCAGGGCCTGCAGGAGACCTTTCTGAGGCTGACAACTAAATTGAGACTAAGGAAGATGCTTTCCAATGTGTTGATGGAGCTGTCTGACCCACAAGAGCTCTGATTAACACCTTTTCAGCTGGATTAAAGGATGCTCATACCTGCCTTAGCCCAGATATTCAGCAGAACTGACTTTCACAGCTGTTACTGTATTCTGGGATGTGGAGTGCCACCAGTGTACTCCCCATGCCAGAGGATTTCCACAGCTCATCCTCAGCCTACATGGATCACTGTTATTTTTCACGTGTGTCTTTCTCTCTCAGGGGTGCGACGCCAGATTGCCCACTGCGTGCGGAAGGGAAGCGGAGCAATCAAAAACTCCTTCTGCGACCCATCAACACAGCCAAATGGGCGACAAAAGAAATGCTACGAAAAGGACTGTCCGCCCAGGTAACGGATACTGGGAGGGCTGTGGTGGTTCTAAACAGCAGCCTTATTCAAAGGAAAAAGTTGGTTCAAATACCAGCTTAGTGTGACGTCTACGGCCTGCCACGGTGAGCATTCCCAAGCAGTTCAGAGGAAGGTGGCAGAAACCCAGTAATGGACAGACTGAGGAGCCAGCTGCCCTAAGAAGCTTCCAGTGCAAGTTACTGAGCAGTCTGTGCTGGGAGTGGCGAAGATTGCTCTCCTGTCTGTGTAGATACTCTTTTTGTTCAGTTCAGGTACAGATGTGCCTGAAAACCATATACATCATTACTTATTTTAAAAATCGTGTTTCTGTCTTAGCTCAGGTGGTAGTCTATTACTGTGTGTTCCAAAAATTAACTTGCAGAGAGGTTTTTTTAAGCCTTTTGATGCTATTTTTTGGTATTTTTTTTTGTACTCCTTTGTCCTTTTTGTGAGGGAGGACTAGTGGAAATGCCCACTTCTGTAACTCTAATTATTATACCTTCTTTATAACACGTATTATTTGGCATCTTTTTATCATGGTCCTTCTTATTTTTTCCTTTCAGCAAAGTACAGTTTTCTTCATTCTGCTGTCATATGGGAATAATTTTTTCCATTCCCATAATATTATTTTAATTCGTCTTCATCTCTGTTTTTTCTGTTCTACCATTTTAGCAAGTAGGGTAAGGCAGTCTAATCACAGCAAACATTCCAGGTGACAGCAGCACTGTGGGCTTGAAAAAAGGCACAGATTTGCTGGAAGGGATCAATACTGGGTTTAGTTTCATGCTTTAGATACTGGAACATCTTGCTTTTGTCATTCATTGTCTTCGGAAATTGTTTATCATGCTGTTCGCAATGGTATACCAGTCTTTCCGTAGTAATTATAGTTAAATCAGAATCAAATCAAAGTCATTACAAAGATTCCCTTAAAGTGTATTGCATTACATTTGCCAGCAGTGAATTTCATGAAGCTTTAATGTAGAAAATTCTGCATGGCTGTTGGTTTTATTAGTTGTTTCCAAGTATCTTCACAACAGTATATAATGCATCCTCTGGAAATTACATCTTTGCGCTTGCAGCTTCTATAAATGACTCTTAAAAGTATAAACTACCAGCACTTCATAATTCTTTGTAGATTACTAGGAAATCAGTTGAAAGTAGATCAAACTTACTAACTAGTTGGCTAGTTAAGAGCTGAGGCTACACACGTACGTGGAGGTGGGGTTTTTTTGTAGCACATATAAACTGAGCTATTGATTCCAAAGTTCCAATGAGTTCGATTTATCCCATTATTCAGACCTGTTCTTGAAAGTGAGGGAGCAGAATTTGTCCCTTGTTGGGCAGACTGTGGACTTACGTGACGTGTGAACTGAGCTCTTCTGCAGGCCAGGCAGAAAAGCTCTCATATGCTGCCAACCTGAATGATGCTTCTGAGGCTCATTCTGCACTGCAGAGGAAAGCACTAGTTAACCTTCTGAGGACAGTAAAATACTGACAAAATGCAGTGCAGGAAACCCATACGTATTTAGTTACAGAGTCACATTCTTTATCTATTTTTCTCTTAATAGCAGAAGAGTGACTGTAGTAGTTTGACCAAGGGTCCATCTAAGTCCCTGTTCTGGCTCCCAGCTGGTCCAACGTGCCTAAGGAAGGGTAAAGACAAGGCAAGGGTAAATTATATCTCTTTCTAATGCTCTTCCAGCTTCCAACCATTTTAGTTTAAGGCACTTCCAGAGGCTTTTATGGCTTGTCTAATCAGTAACTTCCAATGGACCTGTCTTCCAAGTACTTGTCCAGCCTCCCTCTGCAACCTTGTAGAACTTCTATCATGTACAATTTCCTCTGCAAGAAGTTCCTCAGCTTTAATGCCTGCTGTGTGAAGCACCATCTCATTTTAATTATTTTGAACCTGTCTCTCACTAGCTTCTGCTGGTGGCCCTGAGTTCTTCTCTTGGAAGAGGTGGCAGCGAAGAATGAGTTCCTATCCGCCCTTCCCAAGCCCTTCATTTTCTACATCTGGTCTCTGCTCCAGGCTGTAGTCTCAGCATGGGATTTAGTTGGTATTTACTTTCCATGGCGTATACCTCTGATCCAGACTGATGGTTATACATCTTCATCTGAAACGCAAGACAGTGCAATTTGGTCGTTTGTTGGTTCTAAAGAAAATCTGAGTGTTGGAGGAAGGTGTGACTGTCCCATATGACATGATACAGGATAACTGAGAGTTCACGTGAAGCTGCTCCCTGCAGAGAGGTGTCTAAATTCTATGCTAGAGTTGAGGACGGTATTGTTAAACACCACACTGCAGGGGGCCTTTGGTTAGCGCTGCAGCCATGGGACTGAAACTGTTAGATGATCTCGTGCTTCCCAACAGTGAACCAGTTTCTTTATAGGAGGATCCTATCTAAAATGAGAACAATGTTCTCTTGCATAGTCCTCCCTCCTATGATCTGCTAAATCCCACTGATGGAAAACATACTACCATGAAACTAGCTACTAGACCACTAAATTGGAATTAGATAACTTATCAAACAGTAGCTGCAGGCAAGAATGACATTATCATAATGTTTGTGACTCTCACAAACCAGACCTTATCTCATTAATCCATTTCAGGAAGTTAATTATAAACCATTTAAATTACAGGCTTCTGAGAAGTCCAAGTCTTAAAAATCTTGTTTGTTACCTGATTTGGGCTAAATTTATTTTTCCCACACTTTCTATGAAAAGAATCTGGAGCAAACCACATAAAATAGTTAAAATGTTGTAATATATGTATGCCACATGTTGACTCCGAACATAATAAAGATGGCTGAACAGTTGAGAGTTAAATGTCATACAACTGTTTATGTAAAACTAGAGTGCTGTTGCTTAGCAGGAGTGCAGTGAGACTGTAGCATAAATACATGCTGTTTTCTGTGTTATTCTATGGAATATGTTTTCCAGTTATATGTTTCTTTGGTAGGCAGGTACTTAGCTCCATAGGTGTTAATGATAAAAATCAATAGATACTTCTTGAAGAGAAAGAGTGAGATTTTAACTACTTATAGTGTTGTGAATAAAAGTTTTGCTTTCCCCTGTGAAGAACATTGCCTGGAGCCTTTTTAAACTGACTACCCACTTGAACAGAGTAACCATAAATGGATTATTTTACAAGTACTTGGGATCTTCTACTCTTTATCTGCTGTTACTGTATTGTCCTGGTTCCAGACTGCTTAGTAGACTCCAGTAGCACAATAAGAACAGAAAATCTTGTTTCTGTTATAATACACAGAGTGAAAATCAGTGCCCTGCTGCTATCTGCTGTGCCTGATGCTATACAAATACAAAGCGAAAGAAGACAGTCTTTCTTTAGGTGTGACACAATATGGTGGCAGGGAGGGGACATTCAGCCCCACAGGCATGAATATAGCAAACTTTAGTTCCAAAATCCTATGATACTACTTTTTCAACAGGATGCACACATCATCTAGGTATTGATGAGGGTTGTATAATGGACAAGGCTATTGGGACCCACCTTAATTGTTACAGACCTTGGAAATTCAGCGTAGGAGGAAAAGAGACAGGTCTTATTTAAGGCAGCTGAATGCCACATGAGAGAATCAGATTTTCTCCCTACCTCTGTCCCAGGCTGAATTGCAGAAGAGCTGAGCACTCACAGCTGCAGCGGGAATGTAACTGAAGTTATGCTTTCACGGTACAGCCGGCTCTCTGGTTCAACAGCCTCAGGAAAGTTAGTGCTCACACAAGTTAATTACCCAAATCATGCATTTTGCTTATTTGTTTGTTTGTTACCACAATCTTTCCATGCTATACCTGGCTGTGGAGATAAGAGAGTCCTGTCACTTTGCAAGGAGCAGGTGATGCATTAATATTTAAGAACCACTCAGTTGCTGTAGTGGTAAACACCATCAGAAACCAGAAGCAGTAACAAGTATTGGACAGTGACTCCCATCAGTCTTCAGCTTCAACCAACTTGTCCCAGTCTCTCACCACAATCAGCACAGCTACCTACTAGTTTTCTTCCCCATATTTTTTCTTTCTCAAGCATCCCTCTGTATGAGCAATCTAAAGAAAGCATTGTTTAGAACCTGCCCAAAGCTAAGTCTGTTTGGTAGTGCCTTCCTCTCTCTCGCTTACAGCAGGGAGGTCCAACGGCTTGGTCATTTCAACTTAGAAGTTGCATGTTTGGATCTCAGATTGCTATGTCAATTCTGGATCTGTGTTCAGCAGTCACCTCCAGTTTTGGTTATGCCTCTGCAGTGTGAGGAAACAGCAGAAACTCCAAGATTATGAATAGAGTTTGGCAAAGCAGTCACTTGGGTGCTGCTGCCTTCTGTATGTTCCAGGACTTGCTTTGGGGCATCCTGTACCAGAACAGACAAACGGATGGTAGATGTTCTGCCATCGTTGCTTTGCCTTTCTTCGCCTTCAGGTGGGATGCTGCAGTTCAGAAGTCCTCAGTGGGAACCATGAAGAGACAAAGAATGCATGTGCTTCCATGTTAAGTTTCTCATGCTTGAGTTTTTAAGGCACGTGCACATACCCTAGAGTGGAGATAGGAAAATGCACCATCAAAAACTCGTGTTACTGCTAAGAGTAAACTCTCAGTCAGCAAGTTTTTTTAAGTGTGTGTGGTAAACGTGGTGCCAGGCAATTAACTGCTTGACTCAACAGTGCCATCTGTTACATGCACTGAATGAGGAAGAACTCTGTTGAAAACGTTACACAACTAAATGAGATTTAAGATTGACCACAAAGGTGCAATAGGGTAAAATCTTAATTCTGGGATTTCCTAACTTAGTAGCACCTTACTTTCTTGCATGACTTTTTAAAAATGTTTTGTGTGCAGTAGTTAATCACGCACAATTACTGCTGATCAAGATAGGTTCTGTAGTAGGCTCTGATAATTTATTGCTGGCACTTCACTATTTCAACCTGCAAACTGCTGAACCCTCACTCAGAGCCATTTGAAAATGGTGAGGGAGGGGGTGTCAGCTTAGCATGTCTGTAGCTTGAAATATGTCATCTGGTTCCATTAAAATTAATAGGGCAATTCACATACTTCAAGTTGTATTTGTGCTGAAATGTCAGCAATTTACAAGATACTAGAGATAATAAAATTGGAAAGAAGATGTAAGAGATGAAAACAACCCTAAAATGGCTTGATTCAGGTTGTGATAATATATTTTTCTCTGGTTTATTGCTATGTTCTGCTGAGATGCACTTGGTTTTTCTCTTTAACTACTTGCTAGTTTTCCTTTGTTGATTGCAGAAGCCTGGAAGGGCAAGAAACAATCCAAAGAAAGGCAGGAAAGGAGAAAAATATTTTGTTCTTTTATTATGGCAATGTCCAGAGGCCTCGCACAGGGTTGTGGTGGCAACGGGCTGCATTCTAGCACGTAGCAAAACAGTATGTGCCCCAAAAGGCTTCTAGGGTAATTTAAAAAGAAATGCGGTATGTGCATATAACTAAAGAGAAGGAAGGTAGGTGTGGGTACCCCAGAGAAGACCAGATGGTTGCACAAATGAGCTATGTGCATAGTGTGATTGCTCTGAGTCTTTTTTTTTTCTAAAAATGATTACGAATAGATATCACTGCCTTCCACATCAGTGACAGCTCATTTGCAACTGAAGAATAAATTAATGAGGAAACAGAGAAGGAACATGGAAACTACAGAGGAAGGGGGAGAGGGATTGTCAGCAAACTGAAGAAGTCAGAAATGCAGTAAGATGGGAGACAAAGCAAGGAGCAAAAACTGTTATAAAACTGGATGTTGAACTTTGATGTATTTATGAGAATGGGATTATTTTTTCTCTAAGTTCATTGACCTTAAAAGGAAAAAAATGCAATAGAATGGTGTAGGTTGTAAGCCAAAATCTATTTTTCTCGCCTTTCTGTCTAGAAAGGTGTTTTCTAAATATATTCCTGTTTTATTTTCAGCATAAGGCTTTGTCGTGACCTGCTTCAAAACTTAGAAACAAGTAGTACTGTCTAGGAGCTTTTCTGCTTTAGAGGTCACAGCTGAGCCAGATTTTTTATACAGCAGCTTGGGGTACGTTCTTGCTTAGGGCACTGTAAACTGGAAGGAAAAAGACTTTTCTTTTTTTAAAAAAAAAAAAGTGTAAAGGTGAAACTTTAGGCAAAATGTCACAGTTGATGCCAATGCTTCTCAAACAGTAGGAGGGCAAAAACTTCTGGGTGTCTTTCTTATCGTGGAAGGCAGGTATGCAGATACTTTATCCACTCTGGGTCAGTATGAGAAGAAATAGGTCCATGAAGCTGGAGAAGGGCTAAGGTAAACCAAATATAAAGGAGGCGGTTCTTGTCGGTAAGATGTTTTGCACTGGAAAATACTGCACTGGAGGCACGCTGAGGAAGACCATCTTTAATCAGGAGAGAGGCATATAAGGGACTCAGCTTTACTTCATGGCGGAACAAAGTATGGAAAAGTCCAGCCTAGTGCAGACCTAGAGACGAGGCCCAGGGGTACAGCACTGCAGGGCACTGATCCCACACGGGTGCACACAGCATAGCTCTGACTAGCCTGGTTTCTGGGATTGCGTGTCCTGCTGCTTCCCCTTCTGGAGGTAACTTGGGACCAGTTCGAGCACTTGTGCAGTACTGGCTGCGTAGACATGTGTGAGGGGACCTTCTCCACCTCTGTGCTCTCCAGTGATTCTCAGTTGTTAAATCTTTCAGTACTGAGGCAGCAGTAAGCAGATAAACAATAGGATAGAGTAAATAGATTAATGAACTTGCTAGTGGTACCTTGAATTTGGATTTGAAAGACTATCTACTCAGTGGATTCTTATACAACATAGAAACATAGTGGTTGGTGCCTGCTGCTGTCTAGAAATCAGCATCTTTCAGTGACCGGCTGATACTGGAACACAAGGCAGATGGGAAAGCTTGAGTGACCTGGACTTGATATGAAAAGCATATATCTGAACCCAGACTTTAAATTACTGGTTCTTTTTCTTGTAGTCTCTGACCTTTTCCTTAACGTGCTTGTGGTGGATTGTTTTCTGATGTTTCTTACCTCCATGGTTTTCAGATGGTGGGCAGGAGAGTGGCAGAAATGTTCAACCACGTGTGGCCCAACAGGCCAGAAGAAGCGAACAGTTCTTTGCATCCAGACAGTGGGATCTGACGAGCAGGCGCTGGCTGTCACAGAGTGCCAGCACCTGCTTAAACCAAAGACACATCTGTCATGCAACAGAGATGTCTTGTGCCCATCTGACTGGACAGTGAGCAACTGGACTGAGGTAAATCCATCTCAACTGTGATATGGAATGTTTTTTTAAAAATGACCTATTATAGTCAGCAGAGTGGACCAATGGCCTGGTTTTTTGCCTTCTTTTTTGTAAATTTTTTTTGTTAATTTGTCTTCACAAATCCGTTGTGCAGAAGAAAAAAAAGCTGCCCCACTTGCTAAAGACCTTCGCAAGTTTTGCATGTTAACTGTTTCTAGGGGTTTGGCTTGCTGAGCTTTCGGGACTGTAGCACAGAGCACGCTTGCGTGCTAAACATCTGTGTAATACTCATTACTGCTGTGGCCTAGGTGGGAGGAGGCTCTGTGTCATGTCTGTAGGCCTACAAAAAAGCATTTTTGCATTCTTCACATTCCTATCTCTTACATTCGTAACTCTGCTGGTTTTGCCACAGCATGCAAGCTTTTTACTTCTATTATTAATCTGAAGCCCTAACAAACACTAGAATACCTGTGTATCCTTCAAGAGTTAATTCAATATTGTGCAGTTATTTCACTGGCAGCTGATGAACTGCAGAATTTGAGGTCATCAAAATGATGACTGCAGTATAGTAGATTTGTCTAAATATACTGTAACATATTCTGCAATGTTTGTTAGTATTAGTAGGGAGCACTCATTAGACGTGCTTTGTCATAGGTTTTAATCTGTGGAAGGACCTCATGTTTCTCAGCTTTCTTTAGATTAGGGTACTGGTATTTATAGGTGTTTGACAACTTCACTTTCCATTGAAGCCAAGAAGAGTTCAGGCTCTCCAACACATGGAGCAGTCTAATTCTTCATGAAAACTAAAAATGCATGAAGATATTTCTTCTGGAGTGGGGAGAAGTAGGTTTTGAGTCATTTGAAATTTTAAAATTATTTTATTCTGATTCTGTTATAGTACAGTTTGCTCATGGTTCACCTTACAGATCGGCAGTTTAGCTATCAATGTAGCTGACAATCGTGACAACAAATGCACAACAAATATTTTCCATTTCAGGTGTCAAGTTTACTAAGTTTTTTGAAACTGCCAAGACCAATAATCTGTGTGCAGGCGCTGAATGCACCATTAGCAAGTTTGCTGACGATACCAAACTGGGAGGGGCTGTTTACTCGCTTGAGGGACAAGAGGCCTTGCAGAGGGATCTAGATAGATCAGAGCATTGGGCAACGATTAGTGGGATGAAATTTAACAAGAACAAATGCCGGATTCTGCACCTGGGACG
>Ga0065711_1000817_pt1 | contig 57763 bp, 24 predicted proteins | sample Hoacrofraction12_FD_59098 | JGI IMG/M metagenome (GOLD analysis project Ga0065711, IMG submission 59098) | Hoatzin crop microbial communities from Cojedes, Venezuela - Epithelial fraction 12 v2 (version 2) | ecosystem: Host-associated > Birds > Digestive system > Esophagus > Crop | place...
CACGATTGCGTGTGAGTATTCACAGATCAGTCTGGTGCCAAGTGAAGCTGGGTTGATTAAAGCAGATGTCTTAAATCTGCACTAATGTTGTCTAGGACCTCACTGCAGTCAACAGCATTTGGATGCCCAAGTGCCTTAGGTAGCCACATCTATTCTTGTTTACTTCAAATACAAACTTTCGCTCACTTTAAGGAATCATTCATTTACTTCAGTGAACCAAACAATCTGAAAAATTCTGGGAGATGGACAGATGGCAAAAAATTAATAATTGAAAGATGTGGAATGCATGAGAGGTGTGCTATGGATAATCTGAACAAAAAGAACTGCAGATGAAAATCTGCTACTGCATCATCAGTAGCAAGACAGAAAAAGATAAAAAGACGACTACTTTTTGGGCAGCTGCACTTGGAAAGAGGCCTTGGAAGCAGAGTTTGGAAAGTGTTGAAAACAAAGACAAATAGCTGTCAATCAAGAAGAAATCAAATGTTCAGCAGAAAGCTTGTTGCAGCTCAGTGAACGAAATAAAGCAGGAGAGTTCTTCAACGCAGGGTGATAAAAGGATCATCTCGACCTGCTTTGTAAGATAGAAGCTCATTTAGCAGTTGCACACTACATGTTTCTCCAGGTATGTGAAAATCAATCAGCAGAAATTCACTAGTAATTTTAGCTGAAAGACAACTTTTTCACACACAGGAAATAAGCTGGACATTGAGTGAAAAAGAAATGGAGAGTACAGAATAGTTTTGAGGTTTTCTTTAGTCTTACTTCCCATTAAAAGAGACTTTTGCAACTTTTCAGTACTGAATTGTAGTACTTCAGAAAGAAAGTGAGAGGCTATGGTTACCTTACTCAAAACATGACTATAGAGAACCACTGAAAACCAGATTACAGTTTCTGAAAATGGGAACTTCAGCAATTGCGTGTAACTTATACAGTGTCACGAGGCAATCAGCACAACCTAAGAAAATAGAGGTTACAGGTTTTTAAGGTTTGGTGGCTTTTAACTTCTTTATTTAGGATGAATTGGCAAACTGATTTTGAAAAGCATCGGCTGAAGTTGAGGAGCAATATTCATGAAACAAACACCAACTTTTAGGAACTCATTAGGAAGCAGTTTGGCTACAAATGTAATATGCTGATTTTTGCAAAGAGAGGAAACTATTCAAGAACTGGCAGCAGTGTTGAAATCAGATGGATTGAAATTGCCACAGAGAATCACAAGGATAACGGTATACTTCATAACAACATGAGACTGCAGCCTTTCAATGTCAAAAAGGGCAAGACTGCCGTCACAGTGTAGAATAAACTGTTGTAGAATAAATATAAATGTTCCAGGTTAGTTGTGCTCCTTTTATCAGAGGCCACTGCCTGTTTTATCACATTTCACGTTTTCAGTCTCTCCTTTAGGAGTTTTTCTGAAGCCATTATAATTTTGATAATCGTGCACAGAAGAGGTATTGGAAATGTAAGTCATTTGAACACAAAAGCTGTAGTTGACCGTGAAAAATTGCAGCTGTCAGGTTATTGGTATGAGCATACAAATAGAGAAAGAGGGAGAGAATACCAAATAGAAGTCAAAAGGAATTAGGAAATGTGGATTTGGCAAAGCCTTTGCCAGTATATCCCACTGAACTACATCAGATGTAAAGATAACTAGTCCATGGTGGCAAGATAACACGGAGTAAAATTGTTTCAGCTACACATTGTCTAAAAGAGGTTATTCCAAGCATTCCTTTTAAGCTACTCAACAAAGAAAACATGAAAATCATTCCCTTTTGCTATACGTTACTTACACAAAGGCCATAGCAACAAGAAAATGTTTCTTGATATTTATAAAATACTATAACTGAACAGATTCCAGTAGAGAAAAAAAAGTCTTTTCATCTCAAACTATACATGTAAATTAGGGAATCTAGCCTTAACATAGCTTGTTTTACTGTAAACCAGCCTTGCTCTGGTAGCTGACCCCGAACAGGTGGAATAATTCGTTACACCCCACGTAGCAGCCCTTTCCAAACCTGAACTACAAACCTGAGCTTTCGGTACAGAAGGGCAAAGGCACCCCCTTTGAGACACAAGATCTTCTGCATCATAACCCCAAGCATCTCCTGTAAGTTTGGTGCAGTTCTGCATCATACACAGTATTGCATGTGATACCTTGAAAGCAGATTACATCAGTGTTTTCAAAAGTATCAAGGTCTTCATTCATGTATGCTTTTGCTTTAAAGAAAAATAAGGTGCTCCTGACCCCCCCAATCCAGGTTATGAAAATATCGAAGGAAAAATCTACTTAGTAATGCAGCATATTGCATCTATGAAACATCCACTTGATCAACAGAGGAAAGCAATAAAAACAACTAAACACATAACCTGATTATTTTCATTTTTAAATGCCCTAAATGCAGTTATTTTCTTGCAGATATTACCTGGACCCAGCTTGGGCCCTACTTAAGGGGTGAAAACAGAGAAAGTAAACCAAATCTGATTCTATATTTTATTGACTGTGGAGACAGTCACATCTATTGTGTTGCTGTTTAAATTTATAGATTATGTTCCAACAACCAGAAGAAAGAATAAAACAAAGATGAGGTTTTCTCCGAAGCCGCCGTCTCACACTCTGGATGCCTGTATCAGTCCCATAGAGTCATCTAAAATTTGCATTTGAAAAATCAGAAAAATTCAGAAGGTGTGTACAGAAAGCTAAACCATGATTATCTAAACTGCAGCTAGAGGATGTGAGGTTTGGGTTATCAGAAAATTTCTTTCCCCTCAAAAAATAAGCAGTTAATACCAAATACTATACTACCTTCTTTACTACTTTACATATTCTGGGGGGACAAGCATCTGTAAGTAATAGCATTCTAACCGGGGTTGTCAGGTTTCACTTGGGACCTTTCCTAACAGTGAGAGAAGAAAGCCCCAACCCCACACCAAATCTCTTTCATCCTTTGAGAAAACACGAGAAAAATGGCGTTCAGTAGTAATTGACTGGCAGGCAAAACAGCAAGGAAAGCAGAAGATAAGAATCAACAAAACAACTAAATAGTTAACAGGAAAATTTGTATTTTCACTTCACAAGATCCCAGATAACTACTTACAAACAGACATATATTTGCAAACCTACTTATGACATATTAAGACCCTGTCACATTTGATTGTCCAGTACTGCCCCTTAGTAGAGGTCACCTGCTCTGAAAGTCTGTCACGATTGCGTGTGAGTATTCACAGATCAGTCTGGTGCCAAGTGAAGCTGGGTTGATTAAAGCAGATGTCTTAAATCTGCACTAATGTTGTCTAGGACCTCACTGCAGTCAACAGCATTTGGATGCCCAAATGCCTTACGTAGCCACATCTGTTCTTAAGTCTACTTTGAATATGACCTTGCACTCAATTTACTTTAAGGAAAATTGTATTTTCACTTCAGAACATCCCTGATAACTACTTTAATTTATATAAGTATTAACAAGTAACAGAACAGAACGAAAATTCTCCACGAAAGTAATTCTGTACCTACTGTGTTACTAAATGTGAAACTCAACATCATGGAGCAATGCTGAAGTCCAAAACCATAAACTATTTCCAAAAGGACTACATAAGGTATCAACCACAAGTCCAACAATGGCTGTTAAACAAAATATTCACGTGAAACCTCCAGCTCAGGATGTGAACAAACCATGGGATGTTACAAGGTAAAAAAGCGTATTAGAGAAGGATCACTCTGTGTATCTATTCTTTGTTATATTCATTTTCTAAGTATTTTCTCCTGCCCATCACTGGGAACAGAATGCTAAGTGATAGAAATACGGTAGTTCTCACATCTTTATTCAATATAAAAGTGCTTCTCATGGCATACAAAAATATTTTTGATTAATTTTAAAATAAAAAAACTATCTGTAGACACAGTAGCTTTCCTCCTTAATTTGTAATGCAGTAGTCTCCCCATAAAAGCATTGCAAAATGCCTTCTGCATCAGTAAACAAGATGATGGAGCCACTGGTACTGCATATGTATGGTGGAAAAGTAAATATATAGAGAGCCCCTAACAAAGAGCCAAGAATATGTTCCACACATCCTTCAGCTTGGGCTGGATAATTTGCTTTATAGTGCAAAACCTACAGAAGACATGTAAGGAACCTGAGAAAAATCAGCAAATGCACGTTTAATTTTCACAGTTGCTATTTTCAAAAAATTCAATCTGTACAAAATTAGTATTCTCCAAAAGTCAGTATCAAAGAGAAGAGAATTGTATTGAAATACTAACTTAATGATGTGACTGTATTGGAGTATACACAATATTATCTGTTTCAGAAATAGTCTACTCAGAACCTCTGCACTTCAGGGAATTGCTACATAACTTGAAATCTAAGTGCAGCTGAAATCAGAAGGGCCTTTTCTTAACATATTCTGCATTTTAACATTAATTCCAGCAAGATGGATTCCAGCTTTTGGCTTTTAAACACCTTAAAAGATGAGAGGAGTATTACACGGATGGTAAAAACTGGCAGCACGTCTAAAAATTAGTTCAACAGTCTAGCATGCAAAAAGATTAACGACAAGAACAAAACTCTGCTGACAGTCAGATGTTTAGTATCACTTAAATGTGTTTAATATCATTGGGACACACAAGTTCAACCAAAGTGTAAAGGTAAAGTTTAGATAAGTTTTAAAGTTGTGCTGGCAAAATACCTCTCTGTCAAGTTTTTTCTATCAACCCATGATTTGGTGTAAATATCTATGCATACGTTTTCCAAACAAAAATTAGAAGAGAGAACTATGTGAATTCAAGTCAAAAAGCACCTGAATTGATGAATTTTCAAATAAAATATTTGTTTCTTTCTTAAATATTAGACTGCACAGAATGACAGGTTCTAAAAGTATGACAATTATCTGCCTTATTAATTCGTACTTTATCAACCCTTGAGCAACTGAATGTTAAACTTCTGTTGAAAGACTGATTGTTAGCAGAGGCCAGCAAAACCACCTGCATTTACAGGTTGAAACCTGAGGCCAGGGGCGCAACGGAATTATTCTTCATCCCAAATGCATTACTGATGGAGCAGTACGTTCACAAGAAGTTTACATCTTTCGTCAGACATACGACCAAAAGAGCTTTTTCTACCTTAAGAATAGCTGTAACTCCTCCACCACAGACTGTTTTCATTAAAATGTTTTTTTGCATCTGACATTATTCTAAGACCACCAATAGGACTGCTGGGTAGAGTGAGAACTGAAAAATACCATTATTCCATCTCCTATCTTATTCACTCTGTACAGTCACTAACACTAATGACTAAACTTTGATATGGCTGGTGAAATTGCACTAGCGATAAAGACTTACAAAAAAGGAGTGTAAAGGAAAATGAAGCCCTGCACAAATCCCAAGAATCTTTTTTTGGGCTATCATTTTTCCTCTGTTTATTTGTCTGTTTATCATTATAATGCTTCCTGTCTGTATTACTCTCCATCAACGTAATTCCTGACCACTTTTAGCATGTGTAAATAGTTGTAAACCTCCTGCCAATAGCAAAATAGTGTCTGCAGATTAATCCAGACAGAACCTATGGCAAGCTCTGGGAGACGGAGGAGTGAACTCGCTCTACTCTGTTAAAAATTGTAAAAACATTTAATAAAGGTGGTTTCCCTTGAAATAGAACACGGACTGAGCATAAACCAAGCACGGATTTATCAGCTTAGAGAAGTGAAAGGAGATTAAGAATTTCTGCTTGATCTGACACAGCTACCTTACCAGATCCACGCTCTCCCTGCCCATTATTAAGTGAACAAGGTAACCATGCCACAAAAAAAAGGCAAATTTGTGAATATAAATAAGTAAATGCAAAATACAGGAAGTGTTTACAGGTAGACTCTTCTGTCCAGTTTTAGGAACCAAGCTTTAGGATTTTGGACAAGTAAGAGTGAGTCCAGAGGGAACAACAATAAAAAATAGACTAAATATAGATAAATATAAATACAGTTAGTATAAAGAACAGATACAATAATTGTGTTTACTAGTCCATAAAATAAGACTTTGGTTAGACGTGGTGATTTTTAATATATATATTGGATGCCAATACTAAAAAAAAAAATCATGGATTGTCTATAGTTAGGGTAGCAGAAATAGTAAGCAGTTTAATTTGTAACAAAGTTTAGGCTAAAAATTAAGAAACATTCTCTAATTACAACAGTTAAACACTAGAGCTGGATACCCAGGGTGATAATGGAATCTTTTTCACTGAAGCTTAAGAACAGGACAGACAAAAATCTATCAGAAATATAGACAGTCCCTTGCATCTTTTCTACTTCCATTTTTTAAATCTTGATTTTGAAAACAGGCATTTTAATTAGCTTGGGTTGAGATATTCAAATACATTCCGTGAAAAAGAAGATAGCAGCGGGTCCCACAGAGAAGCAATGGGATAGCACATTATAAGCACAAGAACACTCAGCTACTCACAAGAGAATTCTCATGACTGGCAAAATCTAATTTTAATTTCCATTAATAAAGTACAGTCATTTTCTTACAAGCAGAGAAAGTGTTCTTAAAAATATCCATGCTACCAATCCAACATTCTAGAAACACTTTAGCAACAAATAGCAGTTTGTACTTCACTCAAAATGAAAATATTTCTGACTCTTCAGAAAGTATCTACACAAAGCAATGAGTATACATGTATGATCTATGATCTAAAAAGTACAGTTTCATCCAGTCAGGTGCATTGCTGAATGCAGATTAGCCCACCAGTTTGACCAATTCCACATCACTTTCAAGAGCGACAGTATCATTGAAGTATACCTTTACAAAGCTTTTTTTTTTGTTTACATATTACATTAATAGATAATCGTAAGAAAGAACCAAACTTGTTTCTAAATTGTTCCAGTATTTAATAATTCTTTTTACTAAAAAACCTGCCCCTCTTTTCCAACTATTTTAGTTCCAGCTTCCAACAATAGGATCTTTTTCCATTTTCATCTCTTCTTTATAAACCCTCTCTGCAGTACATGGCTTTCTCTTGTCCATACCTATGGATCATATTCCAGTCATCACATAATCTTCTTGACAAACTAAAAAAATCAGAGTTCTTAATTCACCAACAAAAAGGTACATTTGCCACTCTTTTGCAAGATCAAAATAATTTTCAGAGTTTGTTAAAATAACTTCATTGTGAAATCAGCCTGAGTGTTCCAGCTGAGCTCTTAAACAGTTCTATTTTCTGTGCTGCCACAGCTGTTTTCTGTGAAGTAACTTAATTTTTCATCTGAAAGATTAAGTTCATGCAATTTTAATTTCTTTTAATAACTGGTGGTTAGCAAAAGTATCATATGTTTGATAGCTTCCAGCATTGATGGGTTCATTAATCAGATTATTTATACGACTTTTCATTTAAAATGAGTAACAGATAGTCAATAAGCTCTTTCCTATTTCAGGCTACAAAGTGGCCTGGGTGAACAAGTAAGAAAAAAACTAGTAAAACAGGATAGAGGACTAGTGATTTATTGTTCGTTCAGAACTATTTTAAGCATCTTTACATTGTTGACCACTTTTCAGGCCAGCCCCTGACGCCTAAACAATGACCATTAGGATATAGATATCTGACTATCACTGCAGAAAAGGAGAAGCTAGAAATAGAATTTCAACCTGACATTTTGTTTTCCCTCTGATAAAAGAACGACAGTATATCCTCTGAAAATTCCAAAATGCTGAGTTCAGGGAATATTTCAAGTCAAGCACATAATTATCAACATATATAGAAAAAGAGGTGCGATGTTTCTATTCTAATATAGCAGCTAGCTTTATCAAACTCCACATGGTGACATGGATTTTTTTTTTGTTGGTTTTGTTGTTTTGTTTTAAAGATGACTGTATATAATGAAAAGTATTTACTATATTGTGATGGAAAATGACTGGATTAAATTTTAACAACATGAACATTCATTATATGTTCCAGTAGTCATAAAAAAATTCTGCAGTTCACATGTAACATTTTTAGTCTGGTACAAGATCTTAAATTATGTAAGTTTTTATTTCTGGCTACAAAATTTTTCACTAAATGCAGCCCATTTGAGGATTAATGAGATTTCCTCACGTCTATATGCCTTCCTCAAAAATTTGAAGGAAAGCCATCGTTTGATAAAAAAAACCACAAACCTAGTTTAAAACTTTCCTGTTACCCAAATTTAATGTAATATATTTTGATTGTTTACAAAAGTGGTCCAATTTATAACATTTAAATAATCTCAGTGAACTTAATGACATTAGCTTGTATTTATACATACAAAAAGCAGTTAATTTACCTTTCGTACAGAGCAAAACTGTGGTGAGTTCATACTGATTTTCATGAATCTGTAAACTAAGGTGTTCTGCTTTGGGATTTTGCTTTAGAAAGTGGGAAAGTTACTCAGACAGTTCCACTGTTTCCAAAAGGCCTGATTCAGCTCCCACCGACGTCTTCTGGCCTAGGAAACTTTTCCTGATGAGACTGTTGTGCATCAACACAAAAAGTGCTTGACACAAAAACTGTAAAAGAGAGGCCACATAGTGACACAATCCTTTGCGTTGGGTGGTACTTTACAAATGAATCTTAGCATAGTAAGTCCCTTAGGGCTGCTGCTGCGCTATGAAGGATCTGGCCCTCTATGTCACGGAGCAGGAATTTTACACAACAGGAAATATCTCCTGTGATCCATTTTTAGGTAAAGGTATTAAATTTTGACAAATAAAACAGAAAGAATGTGCTCCAGTCATTAATCTTCAACTTTAAATACCAGCATGATTTGAGCTGCAACTCTAAAATTCTTGCAAACATTTACACTAAGCGGTCATAGCTCAAATTTAAACTCAAGCTCCTGCCAGAATATTACTGAGACCACTAAAAAGCTGGATGTAGCCAGAATAATATATTTCCTTTTGTTCATTAAAACAGCCTAGTTTCTGGAATACGAGGGCTATAAAGACCTTTGATTTTATTATTCCATGGCAATATCCTGTCTGCAAAACCAGCCAACATTACATATCTGGAGAACAAATATGAAATTAGGTAAGCATAAAATGAGCCTTCTCCAGCATCTTCTGAAACTAGGGACTTTTTGAGCCAGAGATTACATTTGATAGCATGTCCCACGGCCCCTGCTAGATTTATTCCATACGAATTTGCCTAAAGCCTTCTTGAAATCCCTATTTGTTTATGCTCTCCCTAAATTCTTGCTTTAGAGGAACATTAGATAGTTGTTTCCTGTTCATATTCTTCATACTATTCACAGTTTCATACTAGTCACATGTAAATGACACGGATTTACAGACTGGCATAGTATTTCACGTTTTATTCTCAGTTCTTCTCCTGAGAAATACAAACCTTTCATGTGTCTTCATAGTTGCTGAGCCCTGAGCTTGCATTTTGAGATAAGTATCAAAATGATATCAGAATCACTTTCTTGAGTAAGAAAAATATTACAGAGGCCATTACTGTGTATGTATAGTTCAGGATTGGGTTTTTTCCCTCCCTGTGTTAATGACTTCATTTATCCACAAATTGTCTAACATTCAATTTGTCTAGTATTCATTAGAAATCATAACATTGTTTTCTTTGCTCATTTTTAACAAGGAAAAAAAAAAAAGCTATCAATTACTTCTAGCACGCTCTTCTAATTCAGCCTTTTCAGCATTCCATCATGTGGATTTTGTTTAATTTTGCATTCCAATAAACCTTCACAGAACATGAACTACATATTGTTTCTGGTCCTCGAATTACGAAAACCTGGATCGGCCCCTGTAACCTATCTCAAACTGATATCAGCTTATTATTGCATTATTAGAATTTAGCTCAATTTCTGAATTCTGATCAGTTATTATAGAGTTTAAACTCTGAATCATTGATGCATTATTCATAGAAGTTTAGAAATTATGCTTTTCTACAGTTATACAACTAAGATTTTAATGAAAGACTGTCCTTCATAGAGAAACATAAATTTACTTTGCAAAAGTAATAGATATATTCCAAAAAGTTTGAACTGAGTTCTCTGAAAACAGAAGTCTAATAGTGAACGTAACTGAAGCTAACCAATGCAGTTCTAGGAAAAAATGCTGATGTAAGATTTTTATAGAAGGAAGCCTAAATGTCTCTGTTTACAAACTTTTCCTCTTCCGTCAATGGTATTGGTATTTTAAAATGACACAGTTCAGGAGTAAGACTGTCACTGGGACAACTGCAAGCAGCTTGCCAGGCCTCATGACCTTTCGAAAGATGGATGTCAGAGGTGGCTCTGTTTGCTGACACAGCACTCTAAGCAATAGCACTTTCGGGCACATCCCAGCTGAAGTATTGTTTCTTCTCCCATTCAACAGACAATCAAAGCAGTCCTCCATAAACTCTGCTTCCCACTTCTTGTAGAAGAAGAGCTTACAGTCAGAGGTAAGAAGGTATACACTGCCACCTCACTCTCACAAAAAACTGACCACTCCTGGGGTCAAAATTTGAGCCCCAGCAGAGAATGAAATAAAACAGGAATAGAAGCACCCCCTGTGCAGACGTCCAACAGCAAAGAATTCCCACTGTAGGCAACTAAGCACTGCTAAAATATTGCTCAAGTGTTGCGCAAATGGTGTGGTCAGAGTAAAATTTCCTCACTGTGAACTTTACCTTGCTATGGTATCTTTGCAAATCAGTAAAAACTAAACTGAATTATCTGACTAATGAGTTCTGAAGAGGAAAGAGCTTTTAGGGCTAACGGGGCTGATTTTTAAAGTGTTGCTAAAATTAGCAAATTTTACACAATTCTTATTTATCATATGAACACTTTTTTAATATAACTTCCCCCATCTTTTGAAAGACTTCTTAATAAAGACTAGAGAAATGAAGGGGTAGTAGATAACACAATTTCTAATACAGTCTTGAGATATACTCACCTTGTATTTTGTACTTTGTACAAAAAAGCAGCTAGAAGTTTTACAAGCACTTTGTACCTGGCTTTCTGAATTTCATAAATAACTTGTGTTGGTGAGAGAAATTCTATCAAACTATGAGAAAACAGAAGAAAAACAGACAAAGAAGTAGAAATATAACTTATCCAAGTGCTATGACGAGTATACAAGACAAAAAGCAGTAGCACAAGTATAACAACAGAACATGATAGAAAGATTTCATCTTACATTTGTCTTCAGAAGTCAGACCAACATTGTTTCTGTTCTACTAGGAGAGTGAAACAGTATTCATGTACCACTTGTGAGATCAGAGATTAAAGGCAGAAGAAAACCTAACAAACATTTTCTATCATTAGCAACCTACTGCTTGACATTTTTCATACCAGAAAGTAACACCACGTCTGATTTTTTTAAAAAATAATAGGTCATATCACTTAAAGACCTTTGTATAAGCCAAAGTCGAAAACAGAAGAATACAACAGTAAGATAAATGTTACCTTAGTACCTCCTTATTTCAACATTATGCATCAGTGAATCCTCCTCATGTGTCAATATCCCACAGAAATAATAGAGACTAAAACTACACAGGTGCAACCTAGCCAACCATTTTTTCTGTAGGAATGGCAAACCTATTCCCCCTGCCTTCTCTGACTGGTCTCAACCAAGAAATTCTCATGGTATGAAGACAGTTACTTGCATTGGTGAAAGAGACGTGCACGCATAGGTGAAGATGCGCTCTGGAAAAGGAGAAAAGAACGGATGGTAAAGAAGGTTCCCAAGTATCTTCTTTGGAAGGCATTAAAAAGAATAGAAAAGATCATTTTATTTTTCCTTGGGAAGTCTTGTCCTGAGACTTCCCAAGTCCCTAAGCCTCCTTGCAGACATTGTGGGAATGTAGAGGGAGAAAGGGAAGGGATCACTTAACAAGCTTGGACATAAGCAAGTCCAGGAGACCAGATAGGAGGCATCCAAAGGTGTTGCAGGAGCCGGACAAGGTCCTTGTGAGACTGCTCTCTATCATCTACGAAAGATCAAGGGAACTGGGGATCCTGGAGAAGATAAGGCTCAGTGGAGACATTGCTCTTTACAGCTACCTAGTCGAATGATACAGAGAAGATGGAGCTAGACTCTTCTCAGAGGTGCACATTTATAGGACAACAGGCAACAGACAATTAGAAATATGAGAAATTCTGGTATTTGGGGGGGAAATTACCATGAGAAATTCCAGTATTTTGAAAAGAATTTTCGCCATGAGGGTGGTTTTAAGTACTGGAAGAGGTTGCCAGAGGGGCTGTGGAATTGCCATCCTAGGGTGTGTTCAAGGCTAGCTGGACAAGTCCCCAAGTACCTTCATCATGTTTGACTACATGACCTCCAGCAGTCCCTTCCAACAAAAAATGGGGCTCTATGATTCTACCATACATTAAAGTACTGCCACCATGGATAAAGTTGTATCAGCAAAGCTGTACTTTGCACTACAGTAAGTCGGGACTTTCTACTTCCAGTCACGTGAAAGTTCTTTTAAAGAAGTACTTGAAATCTGCATACTTCACATTGCCTCCAGTAGCAGGATATAGACGATATAATTTACCTGCAGAATTCATTGCTGCAGGACGCAATTGATTTAATTGTGTTATTAAGATTTTTAGCAGATTAAGTCTAAATAATAATGACAACTGCTATTAATGTAACAGGATACAAATAAAAAGGCTAGCAGTTTTCAGGCTTTAGTCAGATCATAAGCGTATCAGCAGAGCGAACAAACCTAAAATTATCTTGTTACAATAATACAAAATCCTGTCCAGGTACATCTAATACACAATACTATATGAGACAGAAAACTGAATTATTTAACTATTTTCCTACATGTTATATACTATTTTCACTATTCAGTATTTGAAGAACTATTTTGTGTAACTGATTTTTGAGGATAAGTAACAGACAATACTGCACATCAGTAATTATTTCTCTGCCTTTCCTTTTACTCATTCCTCCCAAATATAAAAGAACAATTACAACAGTATGCAAAAGATAGACAAAATATTGAATTTTTCACTACTTACAAATTATTGTTGAAACATATGCATCTATTAAATCCATGGTTTTGTATGCAAAGGTTACTACAAAACAGATTTAAAATTTAATACTCAATAACCCAAAGTATAATGGTTTATTCAGCCCAAACAAAGGCTAAAAACATTAAAAGGACAAAGTCTGGAAGAATTATCTGCTTTGTTTTAAAAACACATTTAAAATGAAGAGATCTTAGAAAATTTAATCTGCTATAGCTGACATCATTCCTGGGCATCGATTCAAATTCCGAATTTAATTTCAGTGAAGCTTTAGTAAAAGTAATGCCTTCTGTAGATTCAGCCCCATCTGACTGACATTATCTCCTGACGACAACAAAAAGTAACTTAACCAAATATGGTTTCTGTAAGCAGTTCTTCAAATTAAAGATAGATGAAATGTACATTAAACTGGCTTGGGACAACATTCTGTTGGATGTTGCTTACTATCAGCATGGTTTATACCCTTCCAATTAAGTATCAATATGAACTTTAGAGGTTTTTTGAATGTATTTTTTTCTTTTAGATAGACACATGCTTTGTGACACCATTTGATGACTTTTGATATATTGATATGGTGAAAATGTATTTACTATTGAAGAGAGATATATGGCATGGTGAGCAAAGCACAGAATAGAGAAAAGGAAAATCCAGGCTGGAAAAAACCTCTGCCATGGGCCCACCTCCATGACATTTAGCAAGATTTTAAGTTTGTGACAATGGTAAAAGGAAGATTGAAAGTCATTTTATTTATTTTACTTTTTATGGTAGATATCAAACTGTACTTAGCTCATCTCTGTTACTGACTTTGCAAAATTGGCAAGCAATTGCATGAGTTGAAGCCTTCTTGAGAAATTTTTAGATTCCAACTTTGCTCAGAAAAATTATCTGAAAGTACACTTGGCAGAGGCTTCTATAAACTCACAAAAGACCACATTGGAATTTGCCAGGGATTGACAGAGCTCCAAGCACATATATTTGCATATGCAAAAAAAATTACTTGGATTAAAAAAATTGCATTTGTTCATACAGACTGATATTTAGCCAAATCAATTAAATACTAACTTACATAACAGGTCATTAATCCTCATTACTGTGCATTTGTATAGTTCCCAGGATTTCTATTTGTGAGTATCTGAGAGGGTAAACACTTTTCATTTGCAATGAAACATGCACATACTCTATTCTATTTATTTTTTTGTAAATTACAGCACTTAAAAACAAGCTCAGAAAGGTGCCAAACACATAATACTGAAACCCTTCTCCATTCCCTTTTCAGTTCCTCAACTCCTTCCCACATAGGAGCAAGTGTTAAAGAAATAAGTAAGCCCCAAAGTAAAACTTAAAGACAAAACCCATATCCAGAAGCTTTTTCGGAAATGCTTTCCTACTCCTTCAAAAAAACCCTTTGCTAACTCACTCAGAACATCAGGTTATTCAATGTGTCCATGGCCTTCAGGCTGACCACTGAAAAAAGAAAGTGTTCATCACTGAAAAATCTACTTACATACGTTTCCTTAGTTTTACATTCCTAATCAATAAATATCTTCAAATTAAAATTCTGTTTGTAAGAATACCACAGCTGACTATACACTACAACTAGTATTTTAGAAAAAATCTTAAAGATACATAATAGATAGATTCCCTTTGTGGACTATGAACAGCCCCAAGAACTTCTGTGTTAACAAGTTGTTGAACTTAGTTAAAATGAGTACTGAGAAGGCAAACACAGTTCTTTCTTGTTTTACCAGACTAAGTGTCATCTCTCAACACTGTCCCACACAACTACTAGCAAATAAAAACAATTCTTCCCACGTTGCAACCACAAGCTGGAGCTTCTATTTTGATAAATTTTTTATTCTCCGTTACCTTTCTTCAGTCTCTAGCTGTCACTTCCTAATAAAAGAAAGGGGATAAATCTTCTTCAGCTGGGACCTCTGCCAACAGCAGCAATAATTTGGATGGGACTTGTTGTTTGTCTGTCTTTTTGTGGGGTTTTTTTTGTGGGGGGAAGGCATTGTTTTCTTTTTAAAGAAGGAGGAGGAGAAGAAAAAGAAGATAAAACATACATGGTTTCAGATATCCTCAGGAAATTGTGAAAGTTAGGAAGCTCCTGACGATAGTTGAGATTGAGTTTCAAAAGCAAGCCTGATTTTCTTGGTCAGAACTATTTAAATTGGGTTACAGTCTTTGCTGAAGGCAAATAAACCCCAGAAAGTCTTCTTCCAAATTACTTTTTCAGACAGCAAAGCCTAACCATGTTAGACATGAAACAACTGATTTCCTTTAAAAGTTGTGGATTTAGCGTTGCGAGGATTTTAAGAGACGATAGCACCCACCTTCCAAAAGTTTGCCAAATACAAATGTCTTGGCAGCTGCAGGCATGTGGAGCAGCGTTTTCTTACATGAGGAAAGGCAGGGGCAGCGCCAGGGGGACACAGTGGTAAGCCATAAATGGAGAAGTTCACCAAGGCCACTGCAGACAACTTCACTCCATCTGTAATTTACTGCTTGTTTGTGCATCTGTAAGACACAGTTCAGGACACAAAGTTAGTATAAGTACATCCTTTGAAACTTTTTCTAACACTTTTTCATATCACTCATAGTAGGTGAAGGTTTATTTTTCTAATCTGAATCTTTATGAATGTGCAATACCTGGTATCCCATAGTTTACATAAAGTTCAGCAAATGTAAGAGATCATAGCATGTGATAAAGGGTTGTATCTCTGGCAAAAAATAATGCAGAAAATAAGAAACAATGGCCAGCTTTCACTGTATAGCTCTCTAAGCTAAACTAATGCCAGGCTAAGGCACCAAGGGCTGCACAAAAAATATTACGCTTGGCACTGGTGTAAGTTTCAAACAAATGTGGCCTTTTACAACTAAAAAATATTGTGTTCTGTGGAATCATTTTAGTACAGAATTTCTGATTCTTCCTATTCTCTGAATACTTTTAATAGCAAGTATCTGGTGGATTAAACAGAAGATTATTTCTAGAAATTTAAAAAATTTACAGTATCTCAAGTTTCTCATAATCTCTCTGTATTTTCCAAAGCAGCTCTTCGTTTCATTTTGTGTACGAGGTTTCAGCCTTTCAGACAAAGACAGCAGCTTAGATCTTTTGTAATGCACCAAAAACAATAGGAAAAATCTGTGTAAGCTTTATGTTCAACATTGTTGCAGCAAATTCATTGTAAGTAAAAATAGACCTAATCCACAATCAATGTAAGCTCATGGCATCCCAAAGGATGCCACAAAATATTTACAGACACGCTGCAAAGCTCAATTTGAAAAGAAACAAAGGGAAAATAAACTGAGGATGGCAAAGAAAACAAACAACAGGATACAAAACCAAAACACTCATCACTGATCACACTAACACAGAGATAATTTTTTACCCATAATCAGTTCACTGTCAGGCAGTTCATAACTGTCTTCAAAATCCCAGAAATAACATGCAGTTTAAGTCTAAAAAGAATTCCCTAATGAAGAATTTACAGTCTCTAAACAAAGAGTTTCTAATCAGACTTGGTGTTTTTTTATGAGCAAGACCAGCTTCAAGAATAATAATGAACTTATAAGACTGCCACTTTAAAGAAATTAAATCTTTGCATTTTATCCTCCTATTCCTTTCATTTTTGTCCTTCTCATATATGTACATTTAGAACTTAATTATACAGAAAACACAGTTATTTGGTCCCAAGCCAAGAATCCATTTGCTGAACAGAAAGTGTAAAAGGAGAATAATTTTGAAAAAAAAATTTTGTATTTTTAATTAACTGATAAACAAAACATCTTGGAAATTTGCATAAATTACACACTGAATTTTAGAAAAGCAAATAATAAAAACTGTAACTGTGGTCCTACTTCAAAGTATTTAAGATAGAACACAACTTCAAATACATTAATATCCATTTGAAGATGCTTACGCAGACAAAATGTCTGCTTATAGTTTGAATTGCAGACCTGCTAACCCAGCAAGGCAGCTTTGCCTACAGTCGATGTTACAGGGTAGTTATTAAGTGGGGTCTGAGCAGGCTGCTGCAGCTATCGATAGCCATTAGCTACCACTGCCTGGACGGTGCACAGGGACCGGTAAGTGGGCTTGCACACATCACCCTGCTGCTACGTGCTGAAGGTACCCAGTACTTCTGCTAGGTTTTCTGAAGCTATGAAGTATCCTCACACTCTAGCTCAACCTTCAGTGCAATCAGAGCCTTTGTCAGGGGGTGCAGCTGCTGGCCTCTACAGAAATAGAAAAAGGAAATAAGAAAAATAACTAATCATCCCAGTAGCATTTTAACGATTGTTCACTGTAGTATGATTTAACAATATTACTGGTATTATCACTAATCATCTAATTAATATGCTATAAAATTAGAAAGCATAAATTCTTTAGAGCTAGCCAGTTTGGTTTTGGATTTGTCCTTTAAATCTGACGGAGCTATATTTTCAATGGAACAAGTCAGCCCCTTCACATGCCTCTTTATGAACCTGTTTCCCCTTGATCATTAAGCCCTCAAGGACAGTTGCAAGGATTTCACAGAAATATCAGCATGGGTGCATAATTACATAGCACTCCCCTGAGGCTGAGTTCTCTGTAACAGACATTGCATATGGGAGTCAACCTGAAGCTCACTTAGGAGTTTCTCCAGCTAGTATAGCACCAAAAAAACCCAACATTTTTTTTATTTTGTTATACAGAATATTTAGCATCTATAATCCGCTTCTTTAAATTTCTGTTTTCTTAAAAAAACATTTCAAGATTTTATGTTCATTCAAGCCATAGCAATCTGGGTCCTTAGCTAAACTTTTGATCATAGGAATTACTGATTAAATCCAACTGATTTTAGGTATCACTGAAGATGCTTCCTACTTCTCAACACCACTAAAATTGGGCCCTATACTTCTGCCTTTTTGTTTTTCTATATCAAGAAAATTAGACTGTCCTGTTGTTGTTACATAGAGTCTAAAACTGGGAAGGAACAGAGACATGAGAAAAATCCTCAAAACTAAATTACAGTAAAGCATGGAATATATTCAATGTAACTTTACCCTGAAGAAGACCTTTAGGATTCAAAGATATTAAGTGAAATGCATTTAGGCACAGCAATGGGACATTGATATCCAAGTTTATTTTAGCTGTGGAGTTGTCAGTCTTTCCATCTTCCTCATCTCAGTCTCATTTACATGCATGAATATAGTCTCCATATTTTCCAAGTTCTAAGACTGCAATACAGAAGTTCCATAAACTTGGCCTTTTCAACAGCAAATGCATCATATCTGAAATGTTCTTAGATGTAAGTTCTCCCTTATTTAGTCTTCGGTGAAGACCACAGATGGAGATAACATTTGCTCACACTTTATTACAGAGCAGATTATTCAATAATCAACGTGTTGGAGCACTGTTCATTTTGCCTTAAAATAAGTAGCTTTTAAAAGAAGTTCCAGTGAGTAAAACTAAAGAGGTTTCTTTTTCCTTTAAATGCAGCACCGAAGTTCAACAAATGTGCAGACCAAAATCCTATAGTATTTTACAGCAGTTGTACCTAAATTTATACATGGAATCATCTGTATGAGCATCCTAAAGTTCTAATATAATTCTGACTAGTTAACTCAAATACACTGTTGAGGTTTAATGAGAGTATAAATTTAATAGTAATTTGGCAACTGAAAAGTGAACGAACTGATGCATCTACGAAGTGATGAAACAATTCTGTAAGAAATGACAGACAGGGAAGGGAAATCAACCATGTGCTATTTTCTTTGTACACAGTACACAGAAATGTGACTTGAGCTGGCACTGACTCTGTCCCTGCTGTAACAACAAAACTGCAAGGCAAATTTAAAATGAACCTCTCTTCCAAACAAGCCACTAGATATTTTTTTTCTACTAGCAATAGTACTTTGGCAACATTTTAATACTATGCAAGAAAAGCAATCTGACAAAGGAAAATAAATTCTAACAACATCATAAACAGCTGCACACTGTAAACCTCAACTTAAGCAAGGCAGCACCAATAATAAAATATGTCCTAGATTAAAGTCATTTGTATATTCCACACTATCTCTCAGCTACCTGCAGAAAATTCCCTCTACTAAAAATAAAGACCAAAATGGCTAATGCTGCATTTTAAAGGATATTCAGGTATCAGGGCGCTAGTGTTTTGGGGTTTTACAATACATTGTTTTCTGTATGATCACCTGTTTATTCAAATCGATGCAAGATGCAGCCTTCTGTAAATACAAACCAAAGCCACTGTTACAAATCATTTGCACTCAATCAGGTCATCCCAGCAAAGCCTGCTTGTAATCAGCAATGCATGTTCTGCCTAAGTCCATTCTTTCAAGTGCATTTTTTAATTGGATGCATAGTATAGAATGAGAGCATTTATTAATTTCGGTTGGTTTATTCTATCACATACCCATTCAAGCCACTCATACTTCACAGAGAATTCATATTGGTACACAGAAACATGGGCCTGAGGATACCTGTGAGGATGCTAAGCCTGTGAGGAAAAGTTAAAATAAATAAATGGGATACCTTCTGTATCCACTCATACTTGAGAGAACATGAAAGAGTATTCCTCTTTATTTTTAATAACTTTCTGTAATATTAAAGTCAAATGATTTTGTACGTAAATTGACATTTCGCAACTGCACTGTTTGGTTCTCCACAGACACTAACCTTTCAAATAAAATTCCCAGCTTAACAATTCTTTATTCTTAATTTTTTGCATTCCTGTATCTATCTTCCATTGATAAAAAGATTCTTTTTGAACGAACTGCAATGTTATCCTTTCCAAATCACAGCTCAGATTTATTAACTTAACAGATTTATTAATGACATTTAAATAAAACATGTCACATGATATAGTTTCTTCTGGATTATGCGAATACAAAAGGAAATATACTCAAGGTTTATATGAAGGGGAGTTTCCTTTCCACTTAAAGCAACAATATGAGTAAGAGCTAACGAGAGCAAAGTGCCTTTTTTTTTTAGCAACTGTGCCTTTCTTGAAGTATGGCTTTTGCAGATGAAGATTCAGTATCTTTTACCAGTATCGCACTAAATGTACGGTTACAAACTACTCTAATTCAGATATATATACATACACACACTGAGAAGGTTTTGAAATAATTTAATACATGTGACATCCTAAGAATATGTTCTGATTATTTTCTTACAAAATTTCCTTCTTACTGATACAGAGACTCAAACTGGAAACTTGCTGTGATTCGTTTTTTGAAAGGAATAGGGCAATTTATGCAAACTATACTGCGTCAATTGGTCATTTAAAATAAAGTACTGTTTTATTTGCAGTTGTTTTCATTTATATACTGAGGATGTAACTTTTCCTAGAACCTAAGTAAGTAATATTCTGGTCTCTGGCCAAATCTTGTTACAGAAACACCATTAATTTAGTAGAAGCCTTTTTAAAAGTCTCCTCAAATACTTCATCATTTTAATTTTTACTTGTTATCAGCGATGCTATCTTCTCAATGACATTGGTTAAATAACGGGCACACGGGATAAAAGTGTTGCTGTAAGTGCACCAGCCTGAGGATCTGGAGGAGAGTCTGTTCTTGTCACAGGTTGCCTCTCTGACCTTGCCTGACTCACTGAGTCTCCCCATGCCTCAGACTCCCCTTCAGTAAGCGAAAGCGGAGCACATGTCCCCCTTCATAGGTTTGCTGGTGTACTATTTACCATTTTCTTCCATTCCTTGACATGTTTCTTCAAGAGGGAGAGGGGAAACCAGGATGGCAAAACAAACATAAGGCATTTTTGCAGCTATCTGGTATGTGCTACACTTAGGGTTTGTTTTTGTTGTTCTGTTTTTGAGGTAGGCGATTTTTCAGGGGGGTAGGGGTTTTTTGTTCATTGCTTTGGGGGGTTTGTGTTGGGCGTTTTTTTAACTCTCAGTGTTAGAAATCTAAAGACTCTCCCTGTCAGGACTGTTCACCAAATTCTTCCAAGTTCCTGTCTCACTCATTGGAATTCAGTCTGTGTCCTTCCAAGAGAATCCCACTGCAAAACCAATCCAACGTTGTCTGGAACATCCAGACACATTTGCAGACATTTGACTTCCCAATTCCAAAGGATGATCTGGAAACACTCCTGTAAACTCTTACCATATCTGGAAGCATATGGGAAAAAAAACAAAAAATAAAAAGGAAAAATCTTTCTCACAGAAAAACAGCTGCACCATTCACTAAGGAGCACTTTGCTGCTTACGGCTAGATAAAACACAGTGTAGCCCTTCACAAACACTTTTGCAGATGATATTATATCACTTTGTACTGCCTCTGCATGACTGTTTTCCAAACTTAGCTGCCCATAAATTTTAGAATAACACCTAACTGCTAAAATATTTTAATCTATGTAAACAATTCTTTTGACATGTAGTGAAAAGGTGTAAATTCATCTGGAACTATTGCAATATACTTGGATTCCTCATTGAGTTCAGTTTCTTTTCAAGCAAATAAACAGCCATAGCCCATCAATGCAATAACAGCAGTTTTAAAATATCTCAAGTTTTATGCTTTACGTGGGCTTTTTAAAAGTATTAAAACATTCCAAGGCTCAGGCATGTATATTTTGGCAATTAATGTTTCAATTATATTGCATTTTATCTTAAATATATTGAGACATATCTTAAATATTTATTGTTGACTGCCTGTTCATTTGTTTTAGTTTTCTGTGTTATATGCCATTTTCTTTTTCTTCCTTCTTTCTATCTACTTTTTGTTCCCCACTAACCCATCCACTGCTGTTACAAGCAGGTCCAGGCCAGGTCAAATTAAGGATCCCAAAACTCTAAATAAACGTTCAGGTTCTGGTTACAAGATGGACCCAAGTAAAATGTCCAGGGTTGACTCTCACTAGTATTATTTCACTTCTAGAAGATTATTTTCCCATAGAACACAGAGCATAGGCAAGAAGCATGAGTTTTTAATGAAAACCAAATTTTGCAACCAATCTAAATGGGAGACGGTTGCAGAAGAGCTCCTGCAGCCAGCCTCCTGCCATCAGCAAAGGCTGGTTTCTCAAGGAGCAGGGGGGGCTCTGCTGCCACACAGCTCTTGCACCTCATTTCAGCTTGCATCATCATACTCAGACGCCTTTACTGGCCCCTGAGGAACAGTATTTCACCGAAAAAGAACTTGGAAAAACTCTGTTCCCTTCTGCTCCTGCTGCAAAGTATTATCCACTGTGCTTTGGGCTCCCTCCCACCACAGCCTAAATAAACTTTTCCCCTCTTAAATATTTCACATCCATATTTCACCCAAGGCTGTCAGCTACAGCTGAGCCATGCAGTGTACCTTCTGTAAAGTCCCATTCTTTGCCTTTACCCAAACCCTTTGGAAATGACTATTGATATATGATTCCGATCTGTGTCCCACTTAATGCTGCCCAAGGTAAGATGCAGGAGATGAGCTTTTGTTTATTCTTCCAGTTTAAGCTTTTCTTTTAAGCAAATCAACAGGCAAGACCTTTGGCCTAACTCCACATTACAAACAGCTTACAATAACTGACCTGAATTATAAAATCAAGTAATAATAATATATTACTAACAAAATTTAATACTTTCTTCTGACATTTTCTTCTTTCATAATAAACAATATGCTTAATAAAATAGTGAAGATAGTGAAATATAAAATCCACTTGCTCCATCAGCTCCTTTCCTTTCTCTAAGGAAAAATGCCCTGTTCAGATCTATCCTCCTGGGAGAGCTGAGTTTTTACCCCAGTCTACTCACAGCTCAGTTAATTACCTTGATAATAGACTATGATAGGAGTAAGCCTATCAAGCCGAGGGCATGATGTCTCCTCTACCTGTGTCAGGGGGATTTACTCCAGAGAAGCTCTGCCTAGTTCCTTGGATCAACCACCACTTGGTGGCTGGAAAGCACTGTGTGTGTTCCTGGCACAAATCTTATTTACCTTCACCCAAATGGAATCGAGTTCATGTTCTCCAAGATATATTTGTCACATGAATAGAAGCGCGATAACTGAGGAAGATTATGACCCTCCGTGTCCATCAACAGTATCAGAGCAGGTGAGCAAACTCCGTCACCTATTTTTATTTGTCACAAAAAGAATGCAGAAGTTTCCTGTGTTTCCTGTGACAACGGCATGTGACAACAGACGCTTTGAGCACATCAAAAAGTAACCTCTACGAGTCAGTAAACTGAGGGAAAACCACAATCTTTCAGGCTAGAATTTTCAATGCTAGGAGCCTTCCTAAAACTGTAATTTTTTGGCCAAAACTTTTAGCCACAAAAATAAACTGGGAGAGAAAGAGAGAATACATATGTGCTTCCTTGACTCTACAGCAAGTAGCCAGGCGGAAGACACAGTTCCACACAGAGGCTCTTCAAGAGAGCAAAAGCAGCGGAAAATTTGGTGCAAGTTCTTTTCATTACCCTCATGTAGCAATTTTAAATTTTTTTTAGAATGAATGTAGAGGCAATTCATTACTAATAAATAGAATTTAAATCTTCTATTGGGACATCTCCTTAATTAGGATATGGCAGTTCACAAAAGCATCACAAAAAAAAATAGATGCAATGATTTGCGTAAATATAATTTGCTAAAACAATATTTATTGGAATGCAGTTATAAAGTTAGGATTCTACATGCCATACATTGCTACATTCTGTTTTACACCAGCAATGCCCTGAGTTTTGCTCTGAAGACATTTGCTACGATTTTTAAGACCACCTAACCATTTTCCTTGAACATTCCTCAGGCATAAAAGCTATTTTCCACACTTTGTTTCCATAGATACAGCGATTTTTTTTATTAATCAGAATGGTAGCCTGCAAATTGCTAAGCAAACATATCATCAGCAAGCAGTTAATATTCCATGCCATGTCTGTTTAAACAGGGTTCCACTCTGATCACATTTAATTTTGGACAGTATAGGCAGAGTGGGATGCCACAACATGATGCTTTCTAAATGGAGGTTTTGGCACTGTGGTTCAAGACAGAAACCTAGGTCAGTTATTACTTAATACCAAGGCTGAAGAGCATACTGAGAAAAGCAATCAGTTGCCGCTTAGGGGGGGCAAAAAATCTCTCTCAGGGAGACCAAATCAAAGCATCATTTCATCCTAGTATTTGGCTAAATTGAATTTTAATCTAGGAAAGCTAAGCAGGCAGACCGAATAGCAGAGGGGAAAGGGTTCTCTCAATCTATCGAGTTAAACTGAACAACTCTGTAAACACACACCCAAAGTAAAGGTTTCAGCGTCTTTTGCAGAGACAGTGATTTGGGTTTTTTTCTGCCTGTCTGAACAGGACAATGAAGCAAAACATATGAGCTAACAATTATTACTGGGCTAAAGTTGCTATGTTAGCTTTCCAGGGCAGAAAAACCTTGACCCTACAGCTTTAGTATATACATTAAAGTATCTGAAAGACTTCTAAGAAGTGGGAAGACTCAGAAGTATTCAGAACTCAGAGATATTTTAAAATAAAAAAAGATAATTTAAAATCATACCTACAAACATTCTCTCTCCTTTATCTTCCCCAAATAACCAAACTGCTTAAAAGGGAGAATGAGATTATCTCAAGAATATTTGCAGCAAGTCAAAGAAATAAAATAAAGCATGGCTCCATACCAAAAAGAGGGAAAAGGAAGTGTGTTGCAGAAACACTGTGTTAAAACCAGTCCTCCCTGAGTAGTGTTCACATGAGACAAGTATTTGATGCTCATACTGTGTCCAATACTGAAATATTCCACAGGATAAAGGACAAATTTCAGGTACAATCCAGTCAACTCTAACCAAGAGCAGACAGTGGTGTCATGGATAAAAGGTAATTCTGTGGACATATCTGTGCCCATCTCATATATTTATGTAGTTACATTTATTAAATAAAGCAGCAGAATATTGGATCTCCCAAAACAGACTATAACTAGGGATGATCCTAAGTGAAACTAAGCTTAATTTGTGTTTGTCACAGAAATAATTCCCAGTTACTTGATGTTGCTGTGGCTAATGCATGTCACGATGTTAATCTGACAGTTGTTTTTATTTAAATCTCTCAAGCAAGTCCACCACCAGTGGGCAGATATTACTATGGCAACTCAGCACAATTGGAGAAACTGTTCTGAAGTTGTTAGGCAACACAATGCCATCACTTGCTGATGTTGCTCAAGCTTAGTGCAGTTCATGCTGTCTGGAGTCATCTAATTAAGTATACCAAAAAAAGAGCACTCAACTGCGGAAGTGCTGTGGAAACAAGCTGTCTTTGTGATAAAAAATAAAGAACAACAATACAGAGGGAAAAAAAGAATAAAACAGAAAGGTGGTTTATTTTTTTCTTTTGCAAAACTTAATATAAAACAGAAAATGGGTTTAGTAGGTTTCTAAAATGCAGGTACATAATACTTAAAAATTATATAATCAGGTGGAAAATCACATTGCAGAATTTTTTTTCAAATTCTGAAAAAAACCCTTTTTTTAAAAAATTATGTTCACTTTTCATTGCACACTGTTTCAGTTCGTATCGCTGCAATAATTTTAATTGGGCCTGCATTGGTCTATATAAAACACATCTTAGTAGCTTTCCTGAGGAAGAAAATTCTTCACAAAGTTTGAGGAGCGCAAATCATCAGTAGACCTGTCTTTCACTTTGGCTATCTAAAACAGTAAGTATTGGTGGCTACAGAAATAAGCTCTTTATCTCACGCAGGGGATGGCTTCTGCAGAGGAGTGAAGGACATAGCCAGAGCAACACTGAGAAGCCAATGCTGGTGCTGCTTCCTGCCATGTGCTTGCTACGTGGCAAAAAAAACCCTTCATCCTTCCTTTTTGACATGATGGAGCAATAAATTCAAACACAACTTTTAAAGCAAGGACTAATCAGTGAACTAGGAATTATTATCCAATGACTTACTGTTCCGTCTGTCTTCTGTATAGTGAGCTAAGTCTATGCTTGTAAGTTTGGAAGGAAGACAGAGAAGCAGTAACACATTGGAGAAGAGTTCCTCTACACTCAAAAGGAAAACCCCACTGACAACATCCAGTTTATTGCTAATTGGCAAAGGAAACGGACAACAGCTAAAGTCACAAAGATGACTGGAAAAAATATTTGAAATGTGCAAGTGCAAAGGACTGAATTAAACTGAATTAAGACAGTTTGGGGTTTTGTTCTGGTTGTTTAATCTACAGTTCCAGACATGTAAACAATTTTAAAATGCTGTAAGACAGACCAGGTCAAAGTATCACACGGAAACTTGTTTTGACACTTCTAATTAAATGTGGAGGGATTTCTCCGGGCCCAAAACAGCTAAAAAAATACTGAGTGGTTTATACTCTGACGGATCCTAGCACTACCCTTCTGCAGAGGTAAGCACAGAAGTGTAAAGCGAAGACAGCTGCAGATGCACCTGCTTAACTCTTCAAACCAAAAATTAGATGAGCTACAACAGTTTCAAGAATTCTCCCCTAGACTAGATGTAACTCTCACATACCAGAGGCCTTCTGCCCTCAACACCTTCAGGACTGCAGCTCTCCAATGCTGCTGGCTACTCATATTACTCTTGCAACATTACTTGTGGCAAATTGTGTGACTTCACCCAAAATGTCCACGCAAAGCTCAGATGTTCCTTCCTGAATAGTTGGAGCCCTCTAACAGTAGTATCTTGCCTGACCCACCTCTACATTTCATTGAGGAAAATGACAATGTATTGGAGACTTTCTTTTGAACTATTTGAAACACAGTAGCAGGACACACACTCTGGGAAAAAATAACCATGAATCAAAAAAATAGATGTTATCTAAGGTAAAAATCATTTCAGGTTATAGATTCTGGATAGCAGTCATTGAACTCTAGCTCAGCCCCACCTCACCTCTTCATTTCACATCCACTGTCCTTTGGAGAATTATGTACTGACATTTAAGTTTATATCCATCCCTCCATTCCTCCTTGCTAGGAAACGCTGACTTGCCTAGTTGTTAGTAATGACAACTTAATTACCTCTTTCCCAGAATCCTAGCTGGGTGCAGCAAAAACATGGACTTACACACTTGGAGAGGTATGGAAGGAGAAGAACTTCAGCTATATTTCCCTTTAAGCAGAAAAATAACTGTTAAAAAAGTCTCGGAAAACTCTTTTGCACTGGAAGATGATCCAGAGTATAAATATCAATTAATTTGTAAAGCCAGACTTCAACAAACCAGAAGGAACCATGTGGGAAGTTTCTTAATATACTGGAGAAGCTGAGGGTCCGTATAGGAACTGTAAAATCACTAATAAACCAGTGACAGGAGGGAGAGGGTAGGTTTTAATGTAAGTGGGACTGTCAGGCTGCAGAGAAGCCCAGGATGCCAATATTTCAGTAACTACTTTTTAGTTCATGTTTCATTAGTGATACCAGTTATGATGTGAGGCATGTAAATCTATGCATATTTCACTGATTACAAAATAATTCAGTTATCAACCTGCTAAAATGCAGAAATTATGAGAGTTTTGGCCCCATTTCTTTATTGCATCATTTTTTCCAGCAAAACTAATGGAAGAAATTCATGTAAGAAATCTTTTCAAACTAAACCAACACTGAGTCTAAACATCTATCACATTTTGTTCAGAGTTCAAAAAGAATCCAGGAGGATCCACTGGCATAGCCTGTTACTGGACACTCTCAAACTATTTATTTTACATATGTATTTTTACTTGGCAGCTTGTGCTACTGAAAATATAAGTGATGAATAAAGAATAATATGCACTCCATGTGATGAAATTAACTGTCTTCTCCTACCATTTCTTCCAATTTAAATAAAATGGCAATGACATAGTTCAGAGATCTTTTTCTCAGTTGCTTCTATTTGCAGATCACTTCATAAGAAAAGATAGCTATTCTTGGTCAGTGCTGCATACCAGATTTTCCAAAGGCAGCTACAAAACGCTAGACACCAATAAGCATATTCTTGGGTCCCTTCCCAATTCCATTAAAGTCAGTAATGAAATGCAGTCCTGTTTAGTGGTAGAGAAATCAAAGTACTTATACAGTTTAGAGAGCAGCATCGTCTTCAAGCTATAAAGTCTGCAACCAGTAGCATTATCTCCACTGATGCAAAAAACATCTCTACAGTCACTAACATTCTTGAGTGACAGTCACTGAAGCATGTAATCCATACACATTGTTTAGCATGAGGAATTGAGAAGTTACAGTTTGCATACCTTTTTTTTGCCCTGACAAGCAAGGCTTCAGCGTGCTGAAGCATGTAAAAATTAACCAGCCCCTTATGCAACAGCATTCAACCCATCTTTGGGTGCCCATCTTCGCTCCAATGATCTCAGCCAATATGCTCCTAGGAACATGATTACTTTTTTCAAGGTCACATGTCTTTTTGCACCTCGTAGTCAATTAAGAATCTTTATCTTCTCCACCACTTCCAACTGATGGCCCTCTAGTTTCTAATAGAAATGTCAGTCCATAGAAGCATAACCTTACCTTTCCCACTATTTAATTTCCTATTGCTACTACTTTGTTTCACTAGGCCATGCAACTACTTTTATGCAATGCAACTGCTTTTATGCAATACGTTTATGATCACCCTCACTATTTTGTACCTCCTGACTTCATGGCATTAATAAACTGAAATCAGTACAGTCCTACTTTTTGTGTTATAGCTGCTAGTAAGATCAAAGTCCACGGCCAGGCTGTAGGCTGATGTTTGGGAGTATTAGCTAGTCACTCTACCCCACTCTGACTGGTTTTTCTTTTGTATTGGCCCATTTTTTTCCATAACTGCTTGTTCCCAAATCTGATTGTTTAATTATTCTGTCCTTCAAACAGGTGTTTAAGAGATTTTTTTTTTAATAACAAAATGGTCTGCAGTTTGTCTGTTTCACTTCCTTTCTTTAAAATTCAGCTATTTTAAACATCATTCTCCAGTCTTCTGGTGTCAACAAAATTAAATAAAAAACCTTTCATATCCCATGTCTATCAGACGTTTAGAGAGGAAATAATTTGATCCCTTTCAGGTGATCTTATTAAAACATTTTTACATTCCTTCTAGATGTAGGAATCCTCATTTTCATGCAGTTATTTCTGTTAATCATCCTTTTTTTTTTGCCTCTACTTTCTGTATCATCAACTTCACTAAAACTGAAGTATTCATTTAAGTTTGGGGGCAATGTCCACATTATCTTTAATCTCCAATTAGAAAATATCTGCTAACAGAGAATAAAGTCAAGCAGAAAATTACATTATTATGAAGCATTTAATTTCACATACAGATTGAGAAGCAAATCCTCTTTCTGGTGGTGAATCCTTAAACAATCAGGGAGCCATCAGGAATGGATGCTATTTAGATGTGATTTCAGTAATTAGTGAAGACATAATATAAGAAATTGTTTTAGGGGCGAAAGAATGAGCTGAGGAGAAACAACTACTTAGTTCTAACTAAATGGAAAGATAAGTAAAAGGAGATATAGTCCAAAGGTTCACTTTTAAGTGTACAAACTTTCATTATTAACGGAATGATTTGGAAACTAAAAAGCTTTGAGATTCAAATATGGAAGAAACTTGAAATTTCTTTCAGTGGTTCTCAAACTCCTTTTCCAGTGAACTGTCACACAGCAGTAAAGCGTGCAACAGGGTCTCTCTTACATAAGGGGCACATCTATAGGACTGGCCATATGACTGGGAAAACATTAAGAGATATGAGCTGCTATTTGCATCTCCAGGATGCACTATCTGCATTTTTCTCTATGGGAAGTGTATATTTACATACACTTTTAGCTGCAGTATGTCAAGAAAGCATATATATACCTATGAAGATAAGTCCACCAGAAGTTCTCCACCATCCCTTTACCTCCTCTTTATCACCTATAGACTTCACTAGCACCTTTAAGAATATTATTGAAGCTCTCTGCACAAAAGCAGGTCGTTGCTGAATACTAGCAGATCATTTTGCCCAATTTTTATTATTACAAATGTGGCAGTCCTACCTATTTTCCAGAGGCCTGCCACTGATCAACAGCTTGCCAGTGACTGTCAGGAGCCTGCCAGCAGCCTGGCACCTGCTCTTTCCCACTGACTCTTCTACGGTCATCCATGACAAGAATTTACACAGAACTTGCACTCCAGACACAGAGCCAACATACAAAGATCTGCCTAGAATTAAGACAGATCTAGCACAAAAGCCCAGGCCAATTCTCTCTACTTGTTGTTCACAAGAGAAGGAATAATAAACTCGTGACCCTAATTTTTCCCACTGAATGCCCTCCAGCTGAAGGCAAGCCTGTGCCCATGCTGCTGAGGCACTGGATTAGACAGCCATGAGCATGATCATGGTGGACACAGTCACCAGAAAGGGCAGGTCCTGTACCTGTATCAGCATGGCCTGCAGAAGCATTGTGTGCACCACAAGGCACCTCCAGGAGGTCCAGTACTGGGGCTTTACATGCACTAATTCACTACAAACCATGAGGCTGACCTCCACCTCACTAAGTGACAGTACTACAGACAAAGCTTAAAGTCTTACTTAAATCAGAAATATCTCACTAAAGCAGCAATTTCACCAATCCTGAGTTTCGGGTAAAAGGATTCTGCTCTGGAATTTAGATGGCAGTCCACAGTATGGGACAGATGAGAAGATGAGAGCAGTAGAGATGAAGTGCTCTCCAACAGCAGGAGCCCCTGAAAACATTCTATCTGACTCATTACGAGTTATTCTTAAGATGAGCAGAGAAAATTGAGTCATAAATGACTCATCCACTTACCAGATGGGAGGAAAGCATATATGAAATTTGGGATTGCCGCTCGGTGAACATCATGAGCCACTACTGCTTGAACTGTGAGTCAGCTTCACTGCCTGCCACAAAACAGGGAGCATACAGAGTGAAGAGTGATGGATGCAGAAGCAATACACAACTTCACCTTCTGGCTAGTCCCCTTATTGAAGTGTATCACAAAAGAAAGGTGTTTAGAGTATGACTTCCATCTCTGTTTAGCTACCAAGTAAGCACAGATGTCAACTGGTCTTATCCAAATCAGGCTCATGTCTTAACTTTTACACGGCTGTAACAGGGAGTCAGTAAAAATTCAGGAGATGGAAAAGATTTTATCATGTTTGCTCTGTTCCGGGTAGCTTCTCAGCCATTAAATATACATAGGTATTTTGCTCCCAAAGCAAAAGTGCTCTTTAAAGGTTGGTAAGCAATGCTAGAAATCTGTAACCTTACACATCATAACTGCTCCAATTAAAGTGGAAAATCCAGGCAACAGCTACTTATCTTCAGTGGTACTTGCCAAATTTCAGTATTATGCACTTTGTCTTTTAGAATGAGAAATCTCAGATAGAAGACTAACTTCAGAGTGTGGATTTACACCAATCCCTTAATTTGACCTCCCATTTTCCATACTGAAAGCCTCTCTGAGCTGCCTGTCCTGCAAAGTCTGTAACATCCAATCCAGTCCTTGCAGCCCTAAGCAGTTTGCTCTGAGACTGGAAAGCTACTATAAATCAGCTTCAAGCTGACATCTAAAAATACAAAGCACATAGCCGCCCATCCTTTTTCTGGCCTGACATCTGACAGTTCAAGGGTAGTCAAGGGCCCATCAACCCTGTCCTACTTATTTACTTGCTAATGTCATAAGCAGCTTAGTCAGACACAGCTTCAAGTTTTTTGTCTTTAGTCTTACGGTTCAAACATTCCTTATTTCCACCTGAGCGACTGCAGCAGCCTCCCTGGTGGTGCATTATTCTGCAGCTTTAGCAGAACAATATTCACTTGACACAAACTTGCATTGGGAGCTGAAGATGTAGCTTCTATGGGAATGAAAAGTCTTTGGAAACCAGGGTCTGCTAGGTGCCACTCTAGACCAGAATTTAAAACTCAACTCACTGTGGTCACTCTATAGATAGATATGTCCTTCTAGTCATGGTACAGTTACCCTACTGTAAGTATGATACAGATTTTCATAATTCCACAGTCAAAATCTCTGCATTATTACTTGTCACAGTCACAGAAATCAGCTTAACAGGTGTTCTAGTATGACCTAATGTACCATAAAGTTCACAAATTATTTGCAGGAATACCTTATGCAGTTCCTGATAAAAGCATCATGATCTAAGTAAGTATTAGCATTTAAATAAATTCAGCTACAGAAGATGTCTCCACAGTACCTAAGGAAAATTCAGCTTAGAGTTTTTGCTGGTCCACAATACTAAATAGCACCGCATACATTCTGACAAATCCAAACTACTTCCCAAGGAACATCAGCATTGTTACACATCATTTTTATATTCTTCCTTTGGAACATATGTAGAAAACTCGTATTTGTAGGTATTAGTTCCTTTGATGGTACAATATCCCAGCTACAAGGCAGTGGGTTTTCTTGTGTGAGAATAATCCCCTCATGGTACCAGGTGAGGTACCTCTGCATCAACACCTAACAGGCAAATTGTGTATGAGAATTTAAAAAAAAAAGACATTAAATATAGCCAACCACAAAATTCTTCTGCTTGGAAAAGACTATTTATCAACATTTGAAGTACAAGTATTGCTTCTACTTTACATTTAATAAATAATGATTGATGCCTAATCAATACATACTGTTCTCAGAGATCCAGCCACTTTCCTGAGCCTTCTCTTCCCTTTCTTCCACAGGGACAAATCCAAACTAGCAATTTCCATGTTAAATATTTGAAATATTTGAGTAAAGCTCAATTCAAGTCAACTCTCCATTTTTGGGGGGTGTATGTATTCATCATGTGTGGCAAAAAAAAAATACAGAGATCTTCATCCAGAACAGCAATTCTGTTGAGAAAAACTAATCCTGGCTGAACTATTCACTTTCATTCTTGAAAGAGCAGCCCTTAGTACTAACTAGAGTTCTCTCCACCCACTTCTTCAGAAGATGGGATTTCTCTGTAGCTACAATTGCTAATCTGAAGCTTAAATTGCAGTTAAGTAGTCCCTCATTTCCTTGTGGAGGCTAACTTCAAAAATGCAATATGCGAGGTCTGATGGGAAGAAACATCTATAATTACAGTACTCAAACACAGCAACCTTGGTAAGAAAATTCCAGGCAATGTTTCAGTTTACAGTTACTAGGTTCATTTTAGTATTTCACTCCAAGTCTTTCTGGCCTGGGGCCCATTAAGGGACATAGAAATGTGATCTTCATGGGGTCACATATCAGAAGTTTATTTAACCACCAGGCTAACAGGGCCAGGTGGCCCCAAGCAACCATTCAGTGCCTCTCTTTAAAGATGTTGCCTTTTTTGCATAGAAGAATGAGAAAACGAATGTTCACAAGAAGAGCCCAACTTTATTGCCAAGTAGCTGGCTAGTGTCCTAGGAGGCAGATACCTGCATTATCACCTGTGTTCCAATGCTTGCATCTGGCGTTTTCTAACAACAAAACACAACATGCTGAAATACCAAGAAGTGGAAGAGATTTCAGGCAGACTTTGCTTAGCCTTCAAAGGACACCGGAATTTCCTGCTGACCACCTAAAATGTCACTTTCCAGCCATTACCACTGTGTCAGCACTATTGTCTCAGCTTGTGTTAAATAAACATTTAACTTTTTACCTTAAAAGATTTAGGCATCAACCTGCCAGATGCGAACCATTAAAGCTGTTTATTCAGCCCCAGTTTCAAGCAATAAAGTCTCCTGAATTTGTGTTTGCTTAGTAGACTACCGCTAAATTATCCGGAAGCATCCGGTGTCTGCTGAAAGCAGAGTCATGGGGGCCCAAAGATCTGGAAGGTATTGCTTTTATGCTCTCCCATTGAGCCCTATATTAAAATAAATTATAATTTTGTGCTTTGGCTTCTTTATCTGTGAAAGACTGAACTATAAAGCAATTCAAAACCATATTCAAGAATTTCAAAATCCACATTGAACTCTTGGGAATGGAATATGAGGAGAAATAGACAACACTGCTTTTGAACTGTATGTTTTAAAATGTTTGAAACAAACAGAGATTTACAAAAGCTGTCATACAACAATTCTTTTTTTTTTTTTTACTTCTAAAAATGCTAGTCTTGCTAAAATCTTTAAAGATTCATTGAAATACATAATTTACATCACAAAAGTGACCCCTCTGGCAGAACATGGGACATCAGAAACTCCCCAAAGCACTGAAGTCTGGCTTCCTGAGTTAGCCTGTTCCTCTCTTGTCTCAAAGACAAGCCAGTAATTACTGAATTTTCCTCACTTTAAGGTACCAGAAACTGAGTGACTGCAAAATGAACTGGAGTTTCTTCAAAGAGTGGAGTAGGCTTTACCAGAGAACAGGTACTACAAAACCAGCCAGTGGGAGCCAAGTCGCCTCCTATAGCTATCTGGAGTGAACATGTGCTGCTCAGATTAAACACAGTCCTTGATATGGCCACAGAAGACAGGTAAAGCTACAGAGGATCTAAGGTCTCCTACCATTGATAATGACTCATATCCCGTATTTTTCACATAAGACAGCAAGTTCCAGCTATTTATGGTACAGCCCATTAAAAATTTCTTTTCATGAAGAAAAAATGCTGTCAGTTACCATTCAGGAGTTGTCGTAGGAGGCCAGTTAGCATGTTAGAGAAGTTAACAGAGAAAAATACCATGATCACAAAAGAGCCAAATGATTCCTCTTGAGCCCTTTGAGATAGCAGATGCATAGTCATAAGCAAAATCCTTTTGTCTCTGAAGATTTTGTTCATACACAGATTACCCTAGAAAACAAGAAACATGGAAAAATATGGTATGAATTATTTCAGTCCATTCAGTTCTACTCCGTGTAGCTCATGGACATATTAAGCCTTGCCGCCACTCTGCCCCAAAACAGAGGACATGAACGTACCTACAATACTGTGGAACTGGATGGGGAAGGAGCAGTCTGTGTGCGTGTGCCTGATGCTGATTCATGTTATACTCAGCATCTTGCAGGCAAAAGGGGGAACACAGCTCAAATGCACAGCTACAATTTACACTAATTTAATTAAAGCCTTAACAGTCTAATAAAAAAATTATTTGTCCAGTTAAAATGTGTTACTAACATTTATAGTTCAAATTTTACTGAGTTAAAACTGCCATACACAAGCTTTCTACTATTTACCGGTTTCTCTGGTGTTACACTCAGCCTTTCGCTGCCCCTTTGGGTCCTAAGGTCACCCACTTCAGCCTACAGGAACACTACAGTGAGACCTCAGTGTCCCAAGTCTTCACTGGGAGGAGCACCATGGTATTGAAGTGATATTGATGGGGTGGGGGGAAGCAGGGGAGAATCCTCCTTTTTGCAAGGAGTCTGATACTGCATTTTTGTTTTCTTCCCCATCACCCTGCGGACCACTTGGGGCTATTTTTCTATGTTTTCTAACATGTTCTTCTCCTTGTTCTTTCAGCAAGTGTTTCTACCTGGTGTTTATTTCCTATATACATTTTATATAACAGGAAAAAATCAACTACAGAATGACTATGCCATAGAAACTTAAAATAAAACCCACAGTTATTGCTGTCGAATTTCAGTTGTGAATCAACTCAGCAGCCTATTAAAAAGATTAAATGCCATTTCTACGTAAAAGTGCTGACTTTTCCCCGTGTTAAGTGGCATAACTTTTAATAGATGCCTTGGTTTTTCAGTTATAAGTTTTGACTGATTCATTGTATCCAGATGCTAAACACTGTTCATATTTCACTACACATACAACAAGAGTTCCCAGTTGCACAAAGTAATTCCCTTCAAAGTAGTCCCTGATTTCTGAGGGACGGTTTACAAAATCAAAATGGCCCTTTAAAAATATTACCAGGCAGTAAATTTTACAAGTGCTGAGCTTTGGTCATGTATGAAATTATGTATTGAGAGACTTAAGTACGATACTGATTGATCTCTCCAGAGTCATATTCTGCCATTATTCCCCTTGGAATCAACAGGAATTTTGAGTGAAAATCAATAGCAGGATAGTATGCTGTGATTAAATGCCTTAGGGATGATGTATACAGTGAAAAAATGTTGAGATCATTCAAGACAGGATTATTGACAGTATAAACACAATCCAATACAGGAACTGCAGTTCTGTTGCAAGGAAACTTTCACAGAATCACATAATGGTCGAGGTTGGAAAGGATTCATCGAGATCATCCGGTCCAACCCCCTTGCTCAAGCAGGGTCACCTGCAGCAGGTTGCCCAAGACCGTGTCCAGTTGGGATCTGATTATCTGTATGGATGGCAACTCTATAACCTCTCTTTCATGACAGATATGCTTACTAAACTGCCTATCCCTATTAAGAATTGATCATATAAGTAATGCCAAAGTGAGAACAGATGAAGGTATTTTCAAGTAAGATAAACTATACATGTCTGTGCTGTCAGATCATTTCCCATGTAGTTTCAAATGGGAAATTCTGATTCTTCACTGTGACTAGATGACCTTTAAACGTCCCTTCCAGCCCAAACTATTCTATGATTCTACAGGTAGTCAAGGCCAGTTCTGACATGCTGGTCCTTAGCAACATAAAGGGAGCATCTGCAATGTAGATGCACAACCTCTGACCAAAGTATTTACACCTAGAAGGGATGAGGATGGACAGGAGATGTCACTACCTGGTGATGGGTCCCAAGGGATGGTCACTTTATAAGCATAAAACATATGCATTGCTTTTCTCTAAAAAGATACACAGATCCAAACTGCAAATGACAGGACAATGTAGCAAATGCCAGTGGGTAACACAGGATCTACTTTTCTGATTGTGATTCTAAACTAAGATTACCCATGCCAAAAAAGACCAAAGGAAAAAGCAATTGCATTATTCAGTGGAACAAATATTTCCACTGAATAATGGAAATACCGCCTTGTCAAAGAGGGTAGAAATCAGTTCTCAGGTCCACCTACACAACGACTCCAGTTTTTGGTATTCTGCAAGATTCTTGACAGTGGAATGGTCGCACAGGAAAGGATTTCCTAAACCTGAATTCCTGCAGTCCCATTCCAGGGAAGACTAGACCAAAAATAATGCCAAAAAAACAAAACAAAAAAACACCCACCAAGTTGGGATACATACACTTTCCACTTAGAATCAGAATAATTCAAGTCAAAAGGGGCTTTGGGAGGTCTCTAGTCCCAATTCCTGCCTAAAACAGGGTCAGCTGTGAGGTCACATCACTTAGGGCTTTATCCAGATTAATTTTTTCAAAATTAAATCTGCAAATGTCTCCTCTGAGGTACATGTATATCAGCAGAGAAACCGGCAAACTGTCAGAGTGTAGCTGATTTACAACCTACTGCTGAACTGGAAAAAATGTGTTGAAACTGCCAGCACCAAGGTCAACAAACAACTCAGGATTCAAGACCCTTCTGAACTACTGTGAAACTTCCTGGATTGTTGTTACAGCATATAAACAGGAGACAACGAATCAAATTAATTTGTGCATGATGCTGGACTCTGTGGGACATATATGACATACCAGTTCTGTGCTTTAGAGAACTCCATCTTCTGTCATAATGAGAAACTACTGCAGCAATAAAGCAATGTATACGGCTTAGACTTTAAGGCTCAGGCTTTAAGATTTCTTGCTCCAAACAGATGTGCAGGCTGACCCACTGGGACTCTTCACCCAACACTCTTCTGCCACACCGGTATTAATCAGAGTAATGTCTCTACTAAAGTAAACATTTTTCTGAATCTTGCGTTTGGTCAAACCACATTCAGCACAAGAGGAACACAAGGTAAAAACCTGAAAGGGACAGAGATGTTCTGCCCAGGGCCAGAAGTGCTTCTGCTTTTGGCCAGATTATTCTGGAGATGTAAACCAAAATTATTGCATAACATCTGGGAATCCTAACAGATGCCCATATCCTGCTGAATACTAATCACAGCAGATTCACATTTTGAAAAAAATAAAGTGAGCAAAAACAGTAACTAGTCAAGAAGCACGTAGTAAAAACCCTCTAGAAGCTTCCAAACCTTACAGTAGCACCAGTATGAAAAAAATCAGGTAGCATCTGAATGTTTGCCAAATCAGTAGGGCAGGAAAATAAAAGTCAAAACTGTTTCAACCAAAAACAAACAAACAAACAAACCCCCCAAAAAACCTACATTCCACTCAGAGGTCACCGCAATCTTTCCAGATTCTGGCTCTTGTAACTAGATTTACCTGAAGAATTTACAGTTGTAATGTTAAAGATTGGAAAAAAGTGATGACTAGATAATTTGACTGACCTTCTTTTATTTTGTTTATTCTTTATTCCATGTAATTCATAGAGGCCAGTATCAGTAGCTTAGGTATTATGATGCAAAATTTCTACTAAGAAGCCTGTGCTCATGTGCTTGCAAGAATGCAAACTTGACTACTTAGAGCATACAGCCAACGGAAACCGCACAAAGACTGTATATGTCCTACACTAAGTGCTTTTGTTAATCCTCTGCCTATTCAATTAATTTCTCAACCATCTTAAAGAATGAGAGTATATCAGTGGTTCCTACATTTGGTTTCACTAAACTGATTATAAAAATAAAGATCAAACAAACAGGTAAAGGAGAATAATCCATGAGTGCACTTCAGTTCATTTGACCTCAAAATGCATTCCATTAAAAGATTCTTTGTATTTTTTTTATTATTATCATCCACATACATGCTAAAACTTAAAAATAAATAAATTCACTAATAAATCACTAAATTGTTCTTTGGAAATGTGCCTAAGTCTATCTCCTCAAAGGTATGAACAGGCAGGAAGGATACAGTTTTAGCGGCACTTTGAAATTCATGTTTCAGAGAAAGGTTTGTGAAGTCTGAGACCATGCCATGCAAATGACCTCTCCTCTCTTCCAAGTAATGAAGATGTAAAAGACCCTTGACCTGTAACAGTTTTGGCAGTGACTGTCTCCCATGTACCTGGATTCAACCATCACCAAGATGCATCTCACATTCTCTTTTGTTGTACTCTCATTTCATTGTTTGCCCTTCCTATTACAGAAATTCTGCAATTCTAATGAGAAAGTTCAGAACTTCATCTTCTAAAATGTCTTTCTTCCTTCCCCCCCCCTTAATAATATACAATGTTCACATTAATCCCAAAACTGGAAAAGCTGATAATATCTAAAGGTTGGAGAGAGTATAAAGGAAGAAAACGGGAGAAAAGCATCCTGATGTGAAACATAACCTAAGATTCACTGCCAAGCAAGTTCAGAATGTTTGCATTTCATCACACATTGTTTGACTTGATTGTGTCTAACCTTTAATATGTTTAAAAAATGAAAATAATAGAAACTTCATCTAGCAACAGCTGTATTAATGGACAACACGTATTTCACATAGACTGGCAATGAATTATATAGCTTGTAAAGATGTTATGGCATATACAGAATTAAGGGTTTCTTACTTAAAAGAATAATCAAAAGTTACTTGGAGTACTGCATTAGAAATACTGCCTGAAAACAAGCATGTCTAAGCTGTTTTGTATTGCACCTATGGTTAAATTAAGGCCCTATTATTCTAGCTACCAAATCATAACCATAGGAGCCTTTCTCACTCTCAAAAAAAGGTATGATTTGTATCCCTGAGCAAGCTCATGTTACAAGAATAACTATATAAATCAAACAAATTATAGATTTGGCGAAGAATCAGAAGTCTTAGAGGATTCGCAAACAACAATAAATCGTTGGTTAAAAAAAAGTCTGTCACATACATGTTTTGACAGAACAAAGACAGTAAATACTTCCTTTTTTGTAGGATTGCTTCTTTTCTACCTGTTCTTAACTTGGAATTCAGTTCTCCACAAAATAGTCTAAATTTTGCACATGAGAAAACCAAACCAAACCAAACCATGATTAAGTTCTAAAAAACAAATATTAACTCAGCAACTTCTTACTTGAATATACACTGAGAATAAAAAAAGCCATTGACTTTAATGACTAAAATAAACCTTTCAGCTTCTTTTGCTTCTCCCAGGAAATCAACAGGCAAGCAAGGAGTAACCAACTCTCCCTGGCATTATACCTGCTACAGGTAAGCATCTGCAAGTAGACGCTATCACAGACCAGAAGGAACACGGTAATAACTCAATGCTACAGAAGGCAGCAGTTCTTTACTCCCAGACCTGCTCCATTCCATTGCACATCTGGCCACAAGTTAGTCAGATTAGATGCAGCATTCCTCCACAAAGAAATGTTCAGGTGTTGGAGGGTATCAGTTTGAGTGCTGGGACCAGCTAATGAACAAGGCTGTTTTAAAAAATAAGGAGGCTGCACCTCTAGATCTTGCTTGGACCTATCCAGCCAGGGTCAACCCACTTCAGCCACCCCTAAAGGCTACTGCTATTTCAACACAAAATTAAAATCCCACTAAGAAAACGAGGGAAGTTAGAATAAAATGCTTCTGGACAAAGGAGCAGCAGCAGCAAGAATCTGTACTGGCAGACAGACTGAGAGCCCTGACTCAAATGCGCAACTTAGACCATGAAAAATAATTTGTGTGCCTAAAACACAGATATAAGAGTTGGATACTTATAGCAGAGAAGCTCACTGAGGATGGCAAGTAGCAAGAATTAAACAGACAGGAAAAATGTCTAATACAGGAAATCAGCTGGGTAACAGCAACCAATGATTTAACTACTAATATAAACAGAATATAGCATCTACAACAAGACTACAAACACAAACATTGATAATAGCAGTGCTTACCTCTCCTGGAAGACAGCTTGCTTGTTTTCTCTCACTTACAGCTCCATCAGCACCACTATCTCAGTGGCTAACTGTTTCTGCAGACTTAGGGCAAAATGCCTGTGCACGCGAGACCCCTCTTTCCCTCGCACAGCAACAGCAGCAGACCTTTACTTTTAGGAAAGGAAGGAGCCTGCAATTGCCATGCTTCACTGCGCATCAACCGCACAGTTCTGCTACAACGGATGCCAGGGGGAAAGCGGAGCTATGAAAGGTGAGAGACATTTCCAACCCTTTGAAGGACCTAAACATAAGTGATAACGGCCACACAAGTGCAACTTCTTTAGTTTGTGTAATTTTTTAATGCCAAAGAATGTGCTTCAATTGACCACATGAATCTGATCTCATACCACACTGCTACCGAAAGAGGCAAGCTCCTTCGCCTTACCCAAAGTAGTGTGTAACTGCTGCTTCCCTTGTATTAGTGCAAGCATTTGTGCAGCCACATGGTGAGCGTATCAGAAAACTGATTTGGCTGGAACTAAGCCATGAAAAAACCCATGAAAACTGATTCATTTTCAGTCAGCATGGTTCCCTGCTCCAGCATACTGTGCGCTCCCTTGGCAACAGCCCAAAGGACAGGGCAAAACGCATGGTAGAGGATGACAGGGAAGGCAGGATCTCTCTTTTCAACAGAAGACTGGCTTAAAAACACCAACGTCAGAGACATGGTATTAGTTAAACAATCTGAATGGAAACTCTAGCCATGGACTGTACATCTTTTATCCTCAATTAAGATGTACTGAAAAAAGGGCCAAGATTTCCTTAGTAATTAAAATCAGAGATACTTGGTTCAGTAATGCATCTTTGATTCTAGATGAGTGCTTATGTTTTTCTTTAAGCTCCTACCTTTACTGAAGCGAAAAGTGACACTGTTCTTGTCATTCTAGAGGTGAAACTTGGTATCAATGGTGCACGCTTCATAAAACCGAAAGCCTGCTTTGGAGACTAAAATAGTACCTCTGCAGTCAGTGCTCCAAAACATGAAAGCAACGGCTGGGTATGCTATTGAATGAATCATAGGTGGGGAGTGAATTAATCACTGTAAAAACCTCCGTGCATAAAGTAGAGAAACTAAAGGATCTGCAGTCTGAATTGTTAATTTCATTGTCTTTTCAATACATTTCCGTGGTACAGCCAATCTTTCATATCTCTCTAATGCATTACCATTACCATTGCTCAGGGTTCTTCAGGGAAACTAACCACATCTGAACTGCTTTAGTTTCACATAATTTGGATATATCTGCAACTGAAGCTTTTCAATTTCATTGTTGACCAAAAAGCACAATCTAATTTCTTCAGTTCTATTTCTTCTGTAGTCACGTTTTTATGTGTATTCAAGACTTACATGATAATTTATCATGCAGCAGTGGTTATGCAAAACTGTGTCTATTTCTACCATAAGAGGGTGGGGGGTGAGGGAACTTACGCCTTTCAACAAGAAACTTTCATGTGGAAAAACACAGTTTATTTTAAAATGTCATTCCTATGACATTTTTGCCTTTTTTGGAGACGTGTGGCTTGTTTAAAAGATACAAGCACTTCAGAGCCCACAGTTCCCCAAGGAAATGGAAATGTGAGTCCGATTTCTTGCAGCTGCATAAAAGCACAAAAAACTCAAGCATTAAATCTTAACATTTTGCTTGATTATTGCTGAATGACAGCTTTAGGTTCTTTACTCCTTAAACAACTTTCTTTCCCTAAAACACCCTACCAACTAGACTTCCCGTGAAATAAAACCCATCTTTTACTACTGGACTTGCAAAAGCCACAATGAAGAAGTATTCTCAAATCTTATAGCTGATTTAGATTGCTAGTAAAAATCCTTTATCAAATGTCACAAAACCTGCGATTACACCAACTCCCTTTGTAGATGCTTGATTGCAACTGAAATGAGGTATTCAACTGTGCATAAGGGTTTAATTAAATCCTTCCAGTACTTGACACTATAGATACTCATAACACTTGAATTTTGATCCCAGAATTTCTTAGATTTCAGCTCTCTGTGTCTTGAATGAAAGTTCGGTTACACATTCAGTACTAGACATGAAAGAAAACAGGAAGAATTACTAGTATGAGTGTATGGCTGCATAACATCCTGCCTTTGCAAAGGATGTGAAAGACATATAGAGACATTATTGAGCTCTACAACATCACTCGCACAGGACTGCTCAATGCCACTACTTGTATAATGAAGATAACATCTTCAAGGAAATGCATGCATTTAAAACTATTGGATAGCTGTATCCCTATTTTCTCCCATTCTCTAACTGCCAATGGAATTTACTTGACACTGGAAGTTTCTCCTCTAGAAAGCAGTATTTCCAACATCACACCATCCCTCCAGTACTCAGTAGTCCAAAAGAACTGGCCCCTAAAGGCACTATACCAATTGACATATTCTTCCTAGAATATAAAACTCTATTGGCATTTTGTCCTTCAGTGCAAATAGGGCATGGTTTTCTGCTTTCTCCCACCGTCTACACACAGGTTTTCTCTACATCTTTGCCCCACTCATTTTGACTCAAGAGCTACTAATACAAGAGTGGCCTTGGTTTCTCCCACACCTTTAATCTGACCAATCCAGTACAAAAGCTCTTCTAACTGTAGGAAGTTCTCATTTTAATAAAGGCAAGTTTCTAGTAGACTCACTATACACCAAATGCGATATAACATTATAGTCACTCAACCTAGACCACATGGGTAAAAAAGCCCCTAAGAACGCTTTGCAAAACTATATATAACCCATATATTAACCAAAATGGGCATGGTTTGTGATACCTATTGCTTTTTTGTCTTCTGAGTTACAACACCGTGTATGGTATACAAAAATGAACTTCTGTAAGAGGCAGAAACAGATAGATCTTATCCTACTAAGAATGAAAGGGCAAGATGTTAACGCCCATAAATCCAAGCAAGAAAAATACCTGCAATTCACACGTGAAAAATATTTTTTAAATTCTAAAATGACAGAGTATCCTTTATCATTTCAGCACATAACTAAAAGAAGCAAACTATACACACATATATGATCCCTGTCACCTGAAACATCTAACACAGCACTCCTCTCTCCTAACTTACATGTTCTTGTACTGTTTTTTGCTGCACCACTCTATTAACATTAACTTCCACATGATTTCTGTATCTACAAAAACATGCACTTATGCTAACGTGGTTACTCTTGTTAAACAAACCTGCACATCATAAAGCCACAGTTCTGTAAAGAACAATGCAATGCCTATTATCATCAAGTAATATTTAGGAAGAAATATCTGTTTCAAATGATATATCATTGTGATATGTATTGTATCATGACATGATATGATATATGATACTACAGTTAAGAAATAGGATCTCCTTCAAAAAAGTATCAAAGATTCAACAAAAAGCAGAGGACACAGAAAATTCTGTTGTCCATCACACGTATACTTACATGTGCGTATACATGTACATATGTGTACATATGCATATTGCTAAATATTCCAATTTTTTATACTCAGTTCAACTGAGATTCTCTAACATATTACACAGATGAATAAAAGGAGAAAGATTCCTTGCATTCAGCATTTTTAATAGACTAAATCAATATTTAGAATGACAAAAACAAGGCAAAGAGATGAAGTGAAGAATAAGTTATCCATAGTTTGAGGCTGTACTTATGTACATCACATTAATTTGTACTTTCTAGAAAATGCAGTAGTCTTTAAATAAAGTACTTTCTTCATTTCTATATGTGTATCAATCTCACTTGCAACATATTTGAAATATCAGCTTTTGTCTCTTATAGTTGCTTTTTGAAAAATAGAACAATTATCTCAACAGCAATTTACCCATGCTGCAAGTGACACATTCTATCTGTCCTTTCTAAACAAATACATAATGCATTTAATCAAGTAACCCTAGACCATGCTGTTAATCAGCACTTGAATATAATTTATCAGTACCCATTTGCAGTTTCATTTGCAAAAATAATTAACTGGCTTATGGAATTACAATTATATAAAGAAGAAACTATGTAAATATCTGTCAAAAGTAATGATAAACGTAGCTCTTACTCATCTTTGGATATACAAGATTCTGAAAAAAATTCTAAAATCAGACTTACGTGTAACATCACCTTTTCTAAAGTGAAGAATTAATGTTCAAATCAGGCAAAGAGATACATTTTTTTGAAGACTTTAGGACAACCAATCAGAATTTTTGCAGTGCTCCCCAGGTATATGCTAGAAAATCAATGGCTACACAAAATGCACATGGCAAACAAGAATTTGGAAAAAAATCTCATTAATTTTGATTGCATAAGTAGCAATAGGATACTTCCGACAAATGACAATGAAGACTTTATCTGCCAGCACTCGTACTGAGGACACAAGATGAAGGATATAAAATATAACACATTGCAGAATGTTAAGGTTTAACATATTTTGAAAGTTTTTGGTCAAACCCTGTGAACAGAAGACTTGCTTTAGTGGAATCCAGATTCCACATTAGGGAATAAAAACCAATAATCACTTTGAACCCCTCAGTCGTACTGATCTTCACAGAGAATCAGATCATTTGCTAATAATATTACCTAAGCTTACCTGTACTGTTCTGCAGTAGGCAGTACCTCATGCTTACAGAAAGCTAAAGTTACCTTTAAAAAGGGTTCACTCAAGTATTTCTCACAACATGAGCCATGAAAAGTCATTAGAACAACAGAAGCTGTTCACCATCTAGCAAGATCAGGCCTTCATTTCTTAAATAGGAGAGTGAATATTTTAAGTAAGCAAAACACAGTCTAATTTTCAAGACAGTCACAGAAACTGTTAAGATGAATATGAGATAGAACAGCAGGGAATTCAGAAGATAAAACTGCCAGATCACTTTTGAAGTGGATAACATATCACATTACAAGAATTAGACAAACAAAAAAAAAAAAAATCAAAATGTGTTTTATAAATCACAAGAAATTCCTGTCCAGATTCAAAACACTGCAATTCATCCCAGCCTTGAAATTGAAGAGATTTAATATCACAAGAAGAAACAACAATTTTATATTGTCTTATAAAGTACATCATCTCCCTCTTCCACATTTAACCTTCATTGTTTCAGAGGAAGGGGAATCACAGAAGCCAATTCCTTATACTGGGGCTGGACAAAGGGGAGAAGAGAGAGGAAACTCTCTGGACCACTAAATAATACGGTGCAAACCAGCAAGATCAACAGTGGTCAAGACAAGACTCTTGTCAGTCCCCTTTGGGCTCCTAGTTTGTTAGTATCACGGAGGACACCCTTCAAAGCTTACTTTTGCAAGTTCCTAACTTCATGGTCACCCCTACCTTGTCATACCTCTCTTCCACAGATTCATCATCCTCTAGCTTAAGGTAACTTAAGTACTGACAATGATACTCTTTTTCGTTCAGCTTAGTCCACAGAGTTATGTCTTTATACAGTAAGAAATTAATTACTGTTCATTAAAACCTAACAGTCTACAAAAAACATCTACCTAAAGATAATGAAGCCTGCATCTGGTTAAGGATTCATAAGAAAAGGAAAGTACAATTACCTTATAAATTCCTTAGGATGGAGAAAATGTGTAATTCACATCTAAATCACAAGTATTTGCTTTCTTCTTTCTCACAAAACAAAAAGTAATCCTCAAATGAGCCATATTTCATTTAAATCTACTTTGCATACCTCTCAACTATAATATTCACTTTGTCATATATCTTCATGATTATACTGACTTCAGTAACAATTGAGTCTCACAAAAATAATGCCTCAAAAGGGACATTAAAGAATCAACGTACAGTAAATAATTAGTTAAAATGAGTATATTATTCTGGAATTAATCTTTGATTATAGACATATACTGAAAACATCAGTTGGTATTCACACAGCCTTTGAAATGCAGCCCTGAACTTTTTATTGTAGAAACATGTATCCCCTTCACTTGGATTAACCAAAAATCCTGCAGCAAATTTTCTATCTAGTTTGTGAATCATCTAGAATAAGACAGGCACTGGAGCATGGCTCATCCTCTGCTTACCCGATACTTCATGCATGCTGGTCAGCCTATTGCTGCTCTTCAAACAGAGCCCATTCTTGAGAAGTTGGTGTTTACTCAGCGCAGTAAACAAATAACATGCCTCATCAGACTCCAGCCAAATAAATTCAAGCCCACCTAAGCTTTCTAGTTACTACATGGGGCAGTACTGCGCACAGGACATGTTCTTTCCACAACACAGGTTTCTGTAGCTACACTTAAATACAGATTTCCATTAGTGTATTAATTCTATTTCCTCGCCTGCAGGTCAAGAGAACTAATTGTAACAATACAAGGTTCTACCAAGAGATCTCTTATTGCAGCTGAAGCTCCATCCTTTCACATATTTCACACAGCAACAAGGGGGAATGCAAACAAAATAATGCTCAGAATAATCATAAATACATAAGAAATGTTGCATTATGAATTTTCTTCTTTACATAAGAATAAACTGGAAAGTACATGAAACAAGTAGGAAGGTACTTGGGATTTTCCCCCCCCACCCCGTGACAAGTGAAAAAACCCTGCTATGGTTTACTTCTGCAAGTTAGCAACCACCTTTATTATAATAATGTAAGACTATTTTGTTTGAAGGACAATTCAAGATTTCTATCTTCAAATACAATTGTAGGCATGACTGAAAGCAGATTCAACAATTAATTTTCAGTAATTTTCTTCCAAGCTTGTTATTCATGTAAACAGTTACAGAAAGCTAGAATTATTTTTTAAATGCATCAGTATGACGCAGGTCTAGCGTATACTTATTTTTGCTTTGTCTAATGGAAAGAGCTTTTAGGCTGTGTAAAATGCTAGTGATGGAATTGTCAGTCATTCAAACAAGCAAATAGCTTTTTTCCCCAAAATTTTACTTTCAGGAGATTTTCATAGCTACTTAACCTCGGTTGCTCACTACTTGTGACTTCTTACTTCTGTTAAAGGTCCTTTCTCTAACTCACGTCCAGAAATCTTTACCTCCAGCTACAAGCCCACAGCCTGCTGGTTGTAATTCAGGAAGCTCCTTTATCCATGTTACACAATAAACTGCCTCCACAGCCAGTCCTTTAGAGAGAGACTTTCTCGGATTTGAGCTAGTTGTACTCCACATCTAACAGAACGGGCTACTTAAACAGTACTATCAGGTGTCTCTCAGAGCCAAATCGCCCAACACAATATGTAAGCAAAACTGAGAAGGCTGGGCAGGGAACTGACAAAAATGAACTGGGATTCACATGCCGTTGTGGGGCAAACTAACATTATTTTGTAAGTGGAGCAGGCTAGTAAGCGGTAGGAAGTTACAGAGGATTTCCTAATGTGACAGTTTGTTAGGCTGCAGACAGTCTTCTACCTTGGGACTATATTCTCTTCTTGGTGTTACTGTGTCAGCTGAAGAGTTTAATCAGCCATTCTGTCTCTAGCTGCTTATTATTGTCCTTCTGAAAATAGGGTGTCACACCTTCCAAATCTGCTGCCAATTTGCTCGTATGATCATCTGCCCTGGCTCATTGTAGTAAGAAAGAAAAGTGTGTCAGAAGACTATATTCCTACTGTCTAAACTAACACAGCTTATTTTTACTCTAGTGGGTAAGAAATTACTTCTGTCACGGACCTTCAGGAAAACAGGAGAGCTGGTAACCTCTGTCAGTATAGGTGGGACTAGAACAAGACATGCATCTAAACTTCATGTTCAGTTTCAGAAAGCTACATATTTTCTGCTTTTTCTTATCCTTAAAGGTGCACATAAAGTTATTTATTACTCCAGTATTAATCTGAGTATCATACTGCCAGTTTTAAAATGGGAATAGAAATATCCCTTTGCTTCAGAGGAATGTTGTGCAAATCAGCTGGCTGATATCTACAAAACTTTTGTACTTCCATGCTAAGCACCACAAAGGCCTGTAAAATTAACAGTTCTGTGTTCATTCTGTGGTAAGGACAGAGAGCAAACAAAGCACTGACTACTCTTCAAACCATGAAAAAAACATAAGTAATAGCTTTGTACTGAACGTATACTATCTTTTAATTAATATATTTTGCTATATTAAAACACATACACAAACAACCAGAAAAGCTACTAATTTAAAAACAAATGCACATGCAGCTGTGATTTCTTGCATTAGGAATAATTTCCTATTAATCTTAGCAAAGCTACTTCAGTCAAGTTCTTTGTGATTAGAAGGCACCGTGCACTAAACCCCAATAGTATGGACTAAACAATCTGGACTAAGCCACAAGTAAGTATAGTGCATGGTGACAAATGCTATATACACCAAGGAAAGACATTTGGGTTAGTATTTTCTGAATATTCTAAGTTTACGGAGCATTCTAAGAGCACGGTGTAACAGATGGATGGAGAGAGTGTGTCCTGATAAATCACACACATCTCTCTTCCTATCTGAACTGTAAATACCATGTTGATGCAAGTTACCCTGTGAATAAGTTGCAGTACACACTTACATAATCTTCTGCTAACGTGAAGTGTTGGAAAAAAATGCTTGCTGTTAGCTAGAAACAAGACAGTGATTGGAATGCAAGTAAAAAGCAGTTAATACTGAATACTGTCTTTGTAAACAGATTTTGATGGATTTAGCTCCATCATTTATAAACCAAGAGACTAAACATAAAGTGCAATTAGGATACTGAATGTCTTCACTACCAAATCCCTTGTGAATTGCTACATGAAATATGGAAGCTGTCACTCAGAATTAATAAATACTGCATTTTAGTATTTTATAAAAACAACATTATTTTCCCCCACTATTCTCTATGAATACAAATTTTGGAAACATTCCATCTCCCAGTTCCTTGAAATGAAGGCATCCAACACAGTGAATATAAGGCCTGGACAAGATCCTGTGCAGCCTACTGTAGGTGACCCTGCTTCGGCAGAGGGGTTGGACTAGATGACCCACAGAGGTCCCTTCCAACCCCTGCTATTCTGTGATTCTGTGATTCTGTGAAACTAAAGTCTGCTTTGAACTCTCATCCAGACTTTCACTTTGTGTGAGTCCAGTTGCATCCAGATTGAAACCAGGAACGCTTCCCATCTTACAGATGTAAGTGTGCATCTTAACTACATAATGGGAGGAGACTGGGTGGGCACTATCACCTGGAAATATCACAGGCAGGAAACCCAGTCACACAGGATGGAAACGACGTCATGCAGTGCAGGTGCAGCCTTAAACAATCTGTCCTGGACAAAAACCTTGCTAAATTCTAAAGCCTCTTTATTTAGCGAGGAAAAAATGCATTCAACAGGTTAAGGACTAAAAGTAAATAATCACTACAGCTGTGAACCATAAGCTGCTGTAATATTTTGCAAGGTCTATTGTTCAACATCAACCGACACACAGCTATCTTGTTAGTAATCATGGCTAAAAAAGTTACTCCTGCATGACCCGTATTTTATTTGACCATTGACATGTGGCAGGAAGCTACATGCAATATACAGGCTTTCGCAGACAAATGTAAAATCCTGCATTCTGACCTTCTCCTCAAAAATCTCACGTTTCCACACTGCCTGCAGAATTAGAATGCCTCAAAATGCACGTACTCAAACCTTCCCTCTGCGTTACTGCACTCACAGGGTCTTGAGAGTTCTTTAAAAAGAGAAAGGTCATAAATCGCCTTTTATCATGTAAGCACAAGAATGAAAACTTCTCAACTGTACACCTTCTGTAGTATTCAAAACATACAGATAGCTGTAAGGTAGAATTGACTTTATGAATTGAGAGATTTCTAAAGATGTCTGCAAATAAGTGTCCTACAGTACTGTGATCTTTTCTTTCATATCTCAGAATCAGAAGAGATTTTACTTTACATTACTCATTAATAGAAATAGTTTCATTATCTTTGTAAAACCAACGTCTCTCAATGCAGAAAACTGTGAGATGGGCTCCCTCTAGAGTCTTACCTCTGACACAACCTTTGAATTATAAAAGACTCTCTAGGTCATTTACATGTGCCAACATCCTACTTAGTTCCCTTCCAAATGAAAGTTCTGTGAAAAAAACCTTCACGTTCCTAGTTAAATAGGTTTATGTATTTGTACAGATCAATTACATTCTTAGTACAGCGCAGGAGTTTTGCTCTTCCATGTATCTCTCACAAGATCCAAATAAATTTTGAGATATTTCAAAAACTTGAAGCTAAGCTTAGAAATGGAATCCTCTATCTGTATATATATATAAAAATCTTTAAATAAATGCTTTATTTATATGTAAAAATACCCATTTCCCCTTGAATACCTCTTAATGTTGTTTCAGTAATCGAAGTAGAACTCACAGCAACCCGCAGTTCGATACTGTTTGATTCAGGTCAGTGGATGCTTTCCCACTAATATGAGCATGAGAACATGCAAGCAAATTGTTAGCTCCACTGTAACTAGAGAAGGGCATAAAAAATGTGGGTGGACAACTTTTGCCATCAACCAGTGAAAATTGCATCATAACCCACTCTCGTGGAAGACATATTCTTGTCTTCCACCCAGAAGACAGCGAGTGTGGAAGGGAGATGGCGAGCAACAGAGTGAGACTGTGCTGTGTCTTCTCTCCCCCATCAAACAGCCAGGGAACCAGATCTGAAGCAGCATAGTAGGCTGAACCAGGAAAAAGACTGGCATAATTCATTTTTCTTCCCTAAGCAATGAAAAATGATACTGTGAATCTCAGCACAGAGTCTCTGACACAAATCCACGAGCAGCTCCATGCAAATATATAGCAGCCTTTTCTCCTTCTAGGGACAAGGAATACAACAATCTTACAATAATAGGCTGTTTCACTTCATTTTCTATAAACTGGTAAAAAAAAAAAAAGAAATAACATTAAAAAAATGCCCTTTTGCATGTATAAAATCCCAGTGTAAATCTAGTACCTTTTGAGCCTTGTGGTTTTACATTCTTTTGTTTCCCACTCCTTGGGAAAGAAAACACAAGGCTTTGCCTTCAGATATAACCACAAACCAACCAGCACATCACTAGATTAAGATGGCTATTAAGTTTTCTTCAGAACAGTTAAGCATAGTTTTCAGATTTTTGTTTCCTCCACTGCAGACTATCAGGTAACTTACATTTTGCCTTTGCAGCGTACCAGGTGCATTGCTAGGGCTGATACCATAGTCATCCTCTGCAGAGTCTGGCAAGGAAAATGTATAACGAGTGAAGAGTCTGATGCCTTGACTATTGCAGTCTCCCTTAAATTCTTAGGCTGAGCACAGAAAACGGTCTGTACAACCTCTTAAAAAGTGGCGCTGCTTAAAAGCAGAACATGTTAAATGGCATCACGCGGTCCTTTAGGCTTTTGATAAGTATATGCCAGAGTTCAGTCAGTGAATAGGACTACAAGCTTAGAGAGCAACAATACTCTAGAAAAGTTTCTCATTTTTTAAAATCACCTTCTATTAGTAAGTAAGCACCAAGACAAATAGAACTAAATGTATCATATCATATTTTCCTTTCTTTATGCTTCAATGCAAAATTACATGCGTAATTACATCATACAAATTTTCATTACTACTGCAGTTAAGACTTCCTTCTAGTTTTACCTATTAACAAAACAAGCTAGTATCTGTTATTATCAGTTGGAAAGGATTATGAAGTATTACATACAACATCACATCAGTTTTCAAACACACAATTAATTCAGGACCTTCTACAAAGCTCACTCTGCCTTGAACTCACATTATCTTCCTTTCTTCTTTCACAGGTCCTACAGCTCCCCACAAGCTGGGTAAAAGATGGTTTCCTCAGGTTTTTTACCATGCTTGGAAGGTAAGTTTTTGAAAAATAATCAAAGGAATGAATGACTTTCAATGCAAGTTTCTTCAGGAAGAACCCCTTTTAGTAGCTCCACATTTTATTTAAAAGGGTTTCAGTCAAAGTTCATCCCAAAATCTTAATACACTGATTCTCACAGTACACCATCGGAAAACATAGTAACATTTAGTCTGTGATTAAAATAATTTTCTAACAACATCCTACAAAAAATATGTTCAAACATGAATAAATTAAGTAGTTACTCTAAACCACTTGTCTACTGATTTCCTTTGGAAATCAGCAGCCACAGCAGCCAACCCACTACCCTACCTCCTGCAGGGTAACTTTGCAGCTCCAAGCTCTTACCGCAGCTTGACCAGCAGACTGGCCTGGGGCTGAGCCAAGAGCAGGCATTTAATGTTCCTAACCCAAAACCAAGGCAGCACACTTTTTGGAGCTCTCATTCATAAGGTAGGTGGGATGCAGCGAAAGCAGAGGGATCTGAGCAAATATTGCTGCATCCTAGCTGAGACGAGCACCACGTTTTCTCCCTCCCTAGGAGGCAACAGTTTAAAAATATCCATTTCAGGTGAGTCTGGTACCTTCCGATCCAGCGCCCTTCCTAACACTACTAATGCTAATCCATCTGGCCACCGAGACCAGCTCAATTGCACGAGCACGGCCCCTCTGTGCTGCAGTCCATTTCAGACAAATGCCTGCAGTCAAACACCCTTGACTTTTATCAGTGGCAGCCCAGAATGTAACAGGGAAGCAGGTCCAGGCAGGACCTGGCCCTCAGTAGGACCCAGCCCCACCAGGTCCCACCGCAAGGCCACGCACACTGTCAATGCCCTTCTCCAACAAAACTGGGATCTGCCCACTTCTCAGCTTTGCCATTGTTCCAGGGCAGGACGGAGCTGCTTGAGCGCAGGCCCACAGCTGCCCACACCTTCCGCCCCGCGGCACGGCCACGACACTCAGCTTCAACTACTGCAGTGGTGTAATACTGATATCAAAGTTATTTACTCTAAAAGCAACTACAAAGCTTTTAGTAAATATTGCATTTTTGAACAAATGCCAAGCAGTTAAAAATTGCTTACATATTTACAATAAATAGCAGAGACAGTCAGGGTTGAAGCATGTTGATTTGCAATCTACATACGAATGCCAGTTTACATTAAAAAAATGAATCACAGTAACTTTGGCTTCCACCATATTCTGATAAATTCTTGGATCATATTAATATATTATGGCATTTCTACAGTGGTTAAATCTATTATCTCGATTGTACACACTTAAGTTCTGCAAACCTTCACACTCACAAACATCCTCTTTTTTTTTTTTAATTTTAAAGCACCTCAGTGCAGTCATGGGTCTTTTTTTTTTTAAACAAACGCACATGAATGCAAAGTGCCTACAGAACTGAGACCATGTGTGCTAAACAGTTTCCTCCTACTTTGAAAAGTATTTCTTTCATAATAGCCCTACTCATATCCTTATAATTTGCTTATAATAAATCACATATTATTAAAACCTTTCATCTCAAACATAAATTTAGGACAGGGTTAAAATCACACGTAAGCTTTTTTTTTTTTTTTTTTTTCAATTGAAATACAACTTAGTAAAGAAGTTGAAGTAAGCTGAGATTTCCAGACTTGTGAAGAGGACACTGTGACAATTCCCAGTGAGTTCAATAAAACTACTCCAGCTCACACCACAGGGAAAGCAGTTCTCTGTTCAGGATCCAGCCCAGCAACCAGACTGGGCATTTAAAACACACTGCATTTTGACTTCAGCACATACGTTTATTGCAAGTGTCTCAAGCGCAAACCGACTGAATTGATAGATGCTTTGAAAAGCTAGAGTTTATTAAAAATCTTCACTTTATTACAATTTCAGCATAGAAGTTAAAACTATATGATGATTCAGAGCACAAATTAGGAACCTATTTATGGATCATGAATTCTAACAGGAGCACAGGGAGCAATTTTAAAGGAATATAGATAAAAATAATGCCATTAACATCAGTTTTCAGTTAATGAGACAGGTTTAGTTGGTTATTATTCCTCAGGCTCATTAAGGATATCTGAATGTGAATCATGAGAAAATCAAAGTCACGTACTGGGTTTATCCATCAGGCTTTTTAAACATTTTCTTTTAATCAGAAATTGTAAATACAAAGTAAATAAATGGACAATGCAAATAAATACATTTTAAATTTTCTGTACTATCTCAAAGGCTTAAACTGCAGCACCCTGTACAGTCAGTTATATAAACAATGACACGTCATATCAGTGGAAATGAATGCTTTTTCTCACAATGCCACCTTCAGAAATCAAACTAAGCATGACATGCAACACAAAAACCCAACTGTATGTTAAGACAGCTACAGTACAGGTAGAAGAGGTCATGCTAATACAGCACATAAGTGTACGCAGTTTGATGTTCCAGATATTCTAGAACAAGTCCATAACGAATAAACCTTCATCTACTTGCAAAGTGGAAGGGGCAGCATCATCACTGCAAACAACAGCAGTCAAACACCTGTTCCATCCTTCAGTGGTAAAATACTAAATAAACCAAAGGAACGACCTATGTGCCCCAAGGGAGGATGATTTAAAAATCTCAATGACAGCAGAACAGTTGTGTTTCTAGTCTGCAAACAAGCTGCCACAGAGTTTGCTCCTACTGCATATGAGAACATGTGGAGATTTGTTGAAGACGTACAGTTTCCACTATGTGCTGTATGGTATGGTTCAGGTTAGACGAAATGCAACAGCCATGAGGAAATACTGAGGCACAAAGACAAGCAGAATGCAACTGTGACAGACTTGTACGCTGATGAGGGGAGGTACCCTGCATAAATAGCACCATACAGCCTCATCACAAACCCCTCGCTCTGAAGAGCATTTACAAGGATAATGCTCATGAGGTCAAAGGAACTATTTTTGTAAATAAATGTTCATCAGCAAAAGATCGCAACCTAAGCCACTAATATGAAAAATACTAATCTTTAAATAACTGACCAAACATGACCCCAGCAGTCACTTTCACTGCCTTCAACAAGCATGACTTGATATCCTCTAGCCTAAAAACATCCAACTCTGCCTCCTCCAACCCAGTTTGCCTAATCGCTTACTCTTCTTTCTCCTTTTTATCTTTTGTCTGTACTTACTGCAAGTAGAGCTTTTCCTAGTCCAAGTAGCTAAAATTGGACTAACAGGTCTACAGGGAACAACTGCACTCTCTAAGTGCAACGCCCAGACACAAACCCATGAACAGGGAGTGGAAAACCTGGGCTTCAGCCTGGAACAAATCATTCGGCCGCACGTGCACACACACACCCTAGCAGACCTAACGCTGAGGAATGAGAAAGGGGCACAGTGAAGTGAGGATGTAGGACAAATACAGACCTGTCTCCTTTCATCCTAATTCGTATCATCGGCTTGAAGTTGAACAATTTGACTTGCTGTTTCAGGGCCATAGCACGTAGTTTGTGAAGATGGCAAATCTTAGTACTGCAGTAAGAATGCTTTGTTTCCTAACAGTGCCAGATAGCTCAGAATTGCTGAAAAGGGGCCAGTGCAGCATGTAAAATGGCAGTAAGTCAGCAGAATTAGAGCAGGATGCTAAAAATCTGAAACCTCCCAAGGGAAGTTTAAATGTTAAATGAGAAAAGCAAGCCCATCTTGCATATTGACTAAATACTGTGAACATTAAGAATGGCTTCCATTTGTTTGCTCTTTCCCTTTTTTTTTTTTGTACATTGACAGATGACTGCCACTGCTATTCTCTCCAAAGCAACAGATCCATCATCATTTTTGAAGGTTTCTGCTTTGGTTTTAGACTTCTGAAGAGCTGCACTGTTGATGACATTCTTCTGGTCTCTTTAATAAAAATTCTTTCAATGATATTAGGAACTGAATCATCAATATTTAAAACATCAAACGTTGAAACACTCAAGATAACTTCACCATCTGCTACACTGTGGCAGTTTGCATGCACCCCTGTATGTGAAGTCTCACTTCAGGAGATAACGGAGCTCTTCAAGACCCAGTCAAGTTTACGGATGCATTGTATACAAACTAGTCACCCTTGTCCTTAAATTATTACTGAATTAGAAAAAATGTTAAGCCATGACAGAGTAGGAGAAACATAGGAGTTCTGGAATCAAATCTGTCAAAATTTTTAACCTTTTAGTGGACTATAGTGAAGCCATCTCTGAATGTCTCTTCAGCTGTCTGAAAATCCTATAAAATACTGTAACTTGAAAAATATTTCTATAAAATGAATCATCCTATTTAGACTTACAAAAGCTTCAATGTTTATACTTCATGTTCTTGTAACAATGTCTGTAATATATTAAACTGTGCATTAAAACAGGTACAAAGATTTCTGGGATGCTGTTAGGAAACAAAATGAGGCACAAATCCCTGGAATGGACAAGGGAAAAAACATTTTATAACACCATAATTAGAAATTCAAAAGATCAACAACTGGCAGACCAAGTCAGACAGAAAGTACATTCTTGCGTTCAAGATCTGTAAAGAAACCTTTAAACTGTGAAGTATACATTACAGGAAACTTCTGCCCCCACAGTCATACCTCATTTTATCTCCTCATCTTCTGTAAACCGTCAGAAGCTGTCCTTCTGACAAGCACCTTGTTCAATTGCATCAGAGAACCTCCAAATACACTTCAAAGTTAGTCAAGTAAAGCTCTGACTGTTTATAAGACAACACTCCATTTACAGAAGACTTGAAAGCTTGCTAACAAGCCTATGGCATTCCCGGTGGCCTCCTTTGAATTTTTAGGGTTTAGTTTGGATTTGGCAGGTGGTTTTCATTTGTGCAAGGGTTTCCCAGGAATTCTGCCACCAGGAATGACTGAAGAGATGTAGCCTTTCTGCTCACACCCCTTCTCCTGCCAGCTCAACGTAACATGAGTTCATGTTGATTCTTTAGCAGCTTGCAACAGGAGTTAGTTTGCAGACACCGTGGCCTGGAAGAGCTGCATCCTATGACGCTTTCAGATACTAAGCATCAACAAATTGTTTGCAGGAAAAGGCCCAGCTGATGAATGGAAAAAAATCAAACCCAGCTCCTCCAAAATTACCCACCATGCAACATACAGAAGCCTGCAAACTGCCACAGTCTACTTCAGCTTTTGATCTTCTTCAAACTGCTAGTAAGAACAAAAAACTTAAATGACAAAATTCAATAAGTTAAAGTTCAAAAAGTGCTCAAATGAACAGAATTTCTGCTCAAAACTCTATTCATTAACAATTATCACATCTCCCACCACAAAAAAAAAAAAAAAAAAG
>Ga0065711_1000691_pt1 | contig 57752 bp, 44 predicted proteins | sample Hoacrofraction12_FD_59098 | JGI IMG/M metagenome (GOLD analysis project Ga0065711, IMG submission 59098) | Hoatzin crop microbial communities from Cojedes, Venezuela - Epithelial fraction 12 v2 (version 2) | ecosystem: Host-associated > Birds > Digestive system > Esophagus > Crop | place...
TATTCCAGCCCCGCCTGGCCGCGGTGCTGTGCAGCCTGCTCTGGGTGACCCTGCTTGGGCAGGGGGTTGGGCTGGGTGACCCACAGAGGGCCCTGCCAACCCCACCATGCTGGGATTCTGTGGTTCTGTCGCTTCCACAGGGCAATGTCCCCACATAGTACCCACACCTTGCAGCAGCAGCTATACTTCTGGGAGGTTTTTTGGGTGTTTAAGAAACATACGGCAGGGTCTGGTCGCTCCAGCTCTGCTAGCGATGACAAGCTCCAGGCTGTCTCCAAAGCGTGCCTGGTTCAAATGGCATCTTTGGCCTCCAGATCCTGGTGGTTTCAGTAAATGGTCCATTCGCGGGCGTGGGCCGTTTTGTTTCAGGAGCAGCCCTTTTCTTTCTAATTTTCTGGGTGAATAATTCATCAACAAACATCTTCCATCTGTCGCTTGGCAGAAAACACAGCCCCGGGTTGGGTCCTGTCCCCGCCTGTCCCTCCCCAACGTGCACCCAAGTCGTGGCCCCAGCACTAAGAGCAGGATCAGACCATGCATGTGCCGGGAAATCCGCATGCCGGCACCAACACTATCTACTGATGAGGCTTTAATTGCTCTGATTTGTTTTCCCACGTTGGGGCAGAAATAAGGGTAACGTGGGAAACTGGGGAACCCAGGCAAGGCCACTCAGCAGTCTGCTTTACAGAAGATAACTGCGATCACTGCATTGCCCAATTAAACCGAATTTAAAGCCCAGGGACGGGGGTGGTACCCTCCTGGAGCTGCTCAGGTCATCAAGGGGTTTAGGACCTCGCAGAGGGGGGACCCCCCCAGCGACACTCGGGTCCAGGGCAATGGGGGTGGCTGCGGTCCCAAACCATTGCTCTGCCCACCCGCCCCGGTCCCCAGGCGAAGCCAGGGGCCCCGCAGCATCGTTTTAGTCTCTTTAATGCACGGTCTCCCTTGTTTTTTATTTTATTTGTAGGATTAACACATCGGGCAGCAGCCGGACTGTCTTTTGCTCAAAAGAGGAGGGGAAAGCGTTTACATAATTCATTTAAATGAGGCACCCGGGGAAATCCAAATTGGACTTCCAGCATGTTCACAGTGCCATGCAGATCCCCGTGATCCGCATCTGGAGCCATTAATGCCTCCCAGACGGACCGCAGAGCATGTATAATTAATTGTGGAGCAAAGCCGTTGCCCAGCCTCCAAAGATAACGCTCAGAGGCAGAGGCAACATCGCTCAGCGCCGTCCCCCCCGGGGCGCGGATTTATTTCAGTGGGTCTGTTCTCTTTCCCAAGATGTTCATCCCAGCTTCCTTGGGGTAGGAAGATGCTGGGGAATCGGTGGGGTTAAAGCAGCAGGAGGAAGAAGCTGAGCTGGGCTGTGAAATCACGGCTGCTTGGCTGGGCTGGTGGGTAAGCATCGTCTGCGAGGATCTGTGTTTGAGCCCAGCAGAGCCCCGAGGAAATGGGAGGGCATCAGGGCTGAGCCCTGCCCTGGGGAGGGGGGGAGAGGAACCCCACGGAGGGGGAAAAAAATCCCGCTACAGCAGGGAGCAAACAGCCCAGCTCCAGTCAGCACCAAACATCGCCGGTTTGTTCTGCAGAGGAATGGACCAGGCGTCCCCTGCTCCGGTGCACGGGGAGGTTTGCTGCTGGGGGAGACGTTGGGGCTGCTCTGGGGGACCTGGCCCCGCGCTCAGCCCCCTCCCTGCCCTTGCAGATTCGCTCCCTGTGGATTCTATCCGGCGAAACGGGGCTGATCTCGCTCCCTTGGGTGCCCTCCAGCCCCAGCATCCAGAGGCAGACCCCGCTCTGACCCGGGCCGGCTGCCAGCTGTGGTCTGGGGTGGCAGTTTGTCGGTTCCTGAGGTGTCCCCGGCCTTTCAGGGGGCCACAGGGGCACCTCAACTCCCTCATATACTTTATTTCTAAAATACCAAAGTGGGGAGTGACTCCTCTGCCTCCCCGTTGCTTTCTGGAGCTGCTTTCTCTACCTTCAGCATTGCTTTGAAGAGCAAAGGAGGGAAGGAAAGAAGACAGGGAGTAAAAAAGAAAAAATGGAGCTTGAACCCTGCTGCTACAGAAACATCTGTATCTATAAATATCCGCCGATGTGAGCAGGAACAGACTGTATCTCCAGCAGCTCCCTCAGGCAGCGGAGCAGGCTCGCCCCGGCTAACCCCATTCCAGCACACGCTCCTGTAGCACACACACGTCACTGCAGCTTTGCAGGCATTTTTCGGGGATTAAAAAAAAAAATTTTTGGTCTTGAAAAAAAAAAATTAAGAGTGTAGTCTTCTTGTTTGCAGCTTGGTCACAGGGAGGGGGAGCCGTGGCCCTGGGGATGTGACCGGCTGTCTGGGCTGTCCCGCTGGTCCTTGCTGGGACACGATGTCTCACTGCTGGTCCCCACCCCACTGTCACCTCTTTCAGTGACCTTCTCCATCCCACCAGCCTGGCTCACGTACGCTCAGAGAAATCCGTATCCAGTGCAGCCTCGCTCCTTCACCACACACAAACCCTCCTGCAGCCACGGGGGCCCTGGGGCAGGGAGATGTTTACCCAGATGGGAAAAGACTGATCTGGATGGGTCCATCCCTGCCGTGACCCTCTGCAGCAGCTCAGCACCAGCCCTGGGCAGGCAGGGTGGGATGGTGGCTGGGAGGGCACAGCACCCCATGGGCTTGAGCTGGCCCACGGACATGCCAATGCCAAAGAACTTTCTCAGCAGGGTTTTGCTCTGCAAGTGCTGATCATCACTACTTCAGGTTGCTCCCAGAGGGGAGATGTCCCTCACTGTCCATCCAGGGACAGAAGGGGGTTGTTGGAGGCAGCCGCCACTGCCACCTCCATTGGTCGGGGTTTCCCATCAGAAATACTCTCAATATAGGCATTTCCCACACCCTGTGCAGCTCACACCGTACAACGCTCAGCAGCTCCCCAGGGTCCGAGCACTTTCCAGACGTGTACGTGACTGCCTGCTGCCCAGGAGTCATGTCTGCCTGTGCCAGAAAGGGAGCGAGACAGGGACCTTTCCCTGGTGTGGGAGCTGCTGAAGCCTCAGCTGCCAAGGGGTCCCTGCAAGCTCTTGCTGGTCCTGTGGCGGGTGGTGGGTTTCCAGTAGTAAGACACCACTTTGAGGGTTTCCAGATCCCAAACTAGATTTAACCCTGGGCTCAGCAACATGGAGCCAGCCCTGAACACCCCCAAACCCTTGTTCAGACCACTTGGAGTAAGCAAAGGGGGAGATGGGCTTGCCTGGACTCTGCAGTCCTCCTTTTTGCCCATGTAGCAGGCTGGGGGAGTGGGGTACTTATGGGGCACCCCTAAGCTCCTCCAGACAACAGCCACAGGGTCATCCCACATTGCTCAGTCCCCCATAAAGTAGATCCCATTCTTCATCTCTCCTTGGTAGCAGAGCTTGCATTCACATGTTCTTCAAGAGGTTGTACGCTGTCTCCTTTCCCAACTCCAGGCAAACTCCCTTCTTTCAGCTAACAGCAGTCCCACTGTCTGTTCTGGGGCTGCCCAGTTCCCTGTGACACTCCATGGGGTGGCCCCACCAGGCTGCTCTCAAGAAGACGTTTCTCCAAGCCACCCAGCACCATTGTTGTGCTTTTTTCCCAGCATCATCTATGTTATCTATGGTCGGAATGGAGCCATAAGCCCCCAAGCATCCCTTCTAGCGCAGCATCTCTTGGCTCAAGGAAGGGGGGGAGGGCTGAGCCTCCCAGCTCAGAAGATCACGGAGGCTGAGCAAGGAGTGGAAACATTTGCTCTGACAGATGCTTGCACCTTTGGCTCCTTCAGCTGGGCCTCATTTTCACTTTTTTTTTCCCAGCTTCACTCCTCTCAAAATGCCGCCGAGGTGACACGTCGTGTCCCAGCTTTGCAGGGACTCAGCTCACCCCAAGCCCTGGAGAAATCCCGGAGAGCACCCTCCCTCCCGGCCGGCTGCCTCCTGTCACGTAGGGCTGCCGCAGATGTCCCTTTCGCCCCGCGCGACGGGTGCTGGGGACCCTCCGAGCGGGCACGCATCAGCAATGTCCACGACGAAGGCGGTGGTGTGGGGAGCACAGCCTGCCCCGACGTCACCCTCCTGCGTGGGGTCTCCTCAGGAGCACCGGGGCAGTTTTGTTTTGGTTTGTTCTTTTTTTTTTCTCCCCTCTTTCATCGTCTCCCTGTAACAACCAGGACTTTTCACAAGCCACCTCGCTCCCCCTCTTCTCCTCACCGACTCACTCCCTTCTGCCCTCGCCGCGGGGATGTGCAGCTCCCCATGTCCCGCAGCCGCCCTCTCCCTCCGGCCAGGCTGTCCGCAGCCGTGACACCGAGGAGGGGCAATCCCGGGGGGGGGGACAATGGGGGACTTAATGCAACAAAGCGAACATTTTCTTCCCTTTTGTACTAATTCTAGCAGTGGATTTTAACAAAAAAATCAACAACTTGCTCAGCTCATCAACATGACCTGGGAATGCACAGTCTCAGCCCAGCAGGCCAACCGTGCCCTGGGCTGCTTCCCCAGCAGCGTGGGCACAGGACGAGGGAGGGGATTCTGCCCCTTTGCCCCACTCTGCTGAGACCCCCCGGGAGTCCTGTGTCCAGCTCTGGAGCCCTCAGCACAGGACAGAGCTGGAGCTGTGGGAGCAGGGCCAGAGGAGGCCCCAGCAATGATCCGAGGGCTGGAACCCCTCTGCTGGGAGGAAAGGCTGAGAGAGTTGGGGCTGCTCAGCCTGGGGAGGAGAAGGCTGCGGGGAGACCTCAGAGCAGCTGCCAGTGCCTGGAGGGGCTGCGAGAGAGCTGGAGAGGGGCTTTGTGCAAGGGCATGGAGTGATAGGACAAGGGTGATGGCTTTAGACTGAAAGAGCAGAGATTTAGATTATCTATAAGAAAGAAATTCTTTACTCTGAGGGTGGTGAAACCCTGGCCCAGGTTGCCCAGAGGTGGGAGATGCCCCATCCCTGGAAACAGTCAAGGTCAGGCTGGATGGGGCTCTGAGCACCCTGATCGAGTTGAAGATGTCCCAGCTCATGGCAGAGGGTTGGACTGGATGGCCTTTAAAGGTCCCTTCCAACCCAAGCTATTCTATAAGTCTACGATCTTGAAGAAGTTCATAAGCAGAAGTCCCCTTGCCCCAGCAGTAGAGGGGTCTTTCCTGGAGCGTTGACACAACTGGGAGATGCGGCAGCATGAGGACAGCCTGGCCAGAATCTGGCCACCGAGCCAGCCTCCTGCTCCAGACTGGGCTGTTCTCGTGCCCCACTGTTTGTCCCCAGACTGGCAGCCTGAGCTCACTGGCAAGTGCTGTCACAAAGCAGCCACGCGCTTCATCCCTTCCCCACACCGGTGTCAGTGTCCTGCAAAGCCTATGAAGTAAAAGCACCTGAAGGCTGCCAGTCCTTCTTCTGTCCCTGGGGCCTTCCAGACGCTGTTGCAGCAGTTTCACTCGGGCAAAATGGCAGCAAACAAAATCCCCCCTGCCCCCAGCCCCTTCTGTCCACATCCCCTCGGCTATAAAGGGTGCAGCGATCCCCAAACCCAGTCACTGACCCCGCTTCGAGCATCACAGCCCAACCGCACCTCTAACCCCAGCACCCCACACCAGCAGAGACCCCCTGCCCCATTAAGGGGTGTTCACACGCCATTAAAGGAGGTTAAACAGCCTGGAGAAGTGGCCAGTGTTGCAGAGAAAGCCAGGCCAATGCTGGGGATGTAAACTGGTATTTGTGACACCCAGAACCGCAAGGGACATCCCTTGCCACAGGAGTGGGAATGCAACAAACTCTGCGTAGAGCACATGTGGGTCCATGGCTCCACCGTGCTTCAGTCCCCTCCCAGCCTCCGCACGCAGGCGGGCCGTTAATAACCAGCATGATCTGGGCCAGTAATAAATAAGGTGATGGCACGACTAGCAGGGCTGCACTCATGGCCAGCAACCAGCCCATGTCACGCCCAGGGGAACGTCTGCAGCACCATTTCTTCGTGCTGCTGCAAACAGCTTTTGTGCTGAAAAGTCAGATTCGAACGGAATTGTTGCAGTTTCACTAAGTTGGAGGAAATTTGATTAAATAAACAACATGACCTTTCAGCTGAAAGGAATTGCGCCATGTGCAGAGCTCCTGCCAGCTGCCCCGTGCAAGGGAGGGAAGGGACCAAGCACGGGCTGGTGGCATCTCCCCATCCCGCCGCTCTCCATCGCCACAGGGACCTCCAGGAGCAGGAATCCCCTCCAGGCTGCTCGGTGCTGCTCGCACTTGCAAGCAGACGCAACTTGACCTTGCAGTTAATTAGCACAATTTGTTGCTAGGGCTGAGTAAGGCAAGGCCACTACTCCATGCGAAGGAGCAGCTGAGCACACACAGCTCTCATCCACCTTCTCCCAAAGGCTGGTTATGTCCCTTGGGGGGGGAAAGCCCAGTGCAGGCGGCAGGGCTGTGCAGGCAGCTGGTGGAGAGCCGTTCTGCCATGGGGACACTGATGCAGGGTGGAGCTGGGGTGGCTGCTGCCTGAGTGCGGCGTATCAGTACTGGAGGTTTGTTGGGGCAGGAAGGGAGCACACATGTGCCCGAGACAGGGACCGATTTCTGCTCAGCTCTGTGTGTTTTCTGGGATTTATAGCATCACAGAATCATTTAGGTTGGAAAAGACCTTTAAGATCATTGAGTCCAACTGTAAACCTAACACTGCCAAGTCCACCACTACACCATGTCCCTAAGTGCCACATCCACACATCTTTCGAGTACCCCCAGGGATGGTTTGCAGCAGGTCAGGCAGGAGAACGGGCAGGGAGGGTGCAAAGGCGGGAGCTGAAACCGGTCAGGCTGGAGGTTCGTGTAACAGCACGAGGTATTCCTGTGCTATGCAGGGACGCTACAAGTGCGAAAGGTTTCGGGGGCAAATGGAGCAGGGTGTTACAGGAAGGCAGCTTGATCCCTGTGCATCTGTGTTGGTAAACATCTTTTTCTACATGGAAGTCTTTCCTGGTGCTCTGGAGAGGGCGAAGCTCGAGGCTCTGCTCTCTGGTGTGCAGGGAGGGTGAACCCTGGTGCCACCGCAGTGCCCGCTCCTACGAGATGGCAGCCTGGATCTGCCGAAGGATTCAAGGGCTTAGCTTCTGCTGCTCAGGCACCAAAGTGCCTCTGAGGGTCTGGGCTGGAGGATTTATACGCGATTTTCTACTGTCATTTTGCTGCTGCTAGTGTAAATAGCTGGGAAGCGGGGAGGGACGAGGCCTCCCCTCGCAGCGATGCCCTGATCTCCGGCTCCCCAACGTGTGCTGCAGCCGCAGCGATGCCCACGGTCCCTTCTGGGTGCTGCAAAGGAGCCCGGACCTGGCTGCTGGTGGCGATGGCTTCGCATTGCTCTTCCTCAGTGCCAGATTGCTTTGTCTCCTGCGTTTTGGAGGAGGAGGACTTTTTGCCAAGTTGCTTAAAGACCTACAAACAGGTATTTGTGTGCTAAAGACCACGCAAGGCCCCAGATCTCTGCTGACGGGTGCATAAAGAAGCCGTCGCCCAAGGAAATCGGCTGCTGTGGGAGCTGAGGTCCCGGGGGGTGACACACACAGTGCCCCGGGGCAGTGGCAGCACCTCAACCTCCGCCATCCCCCTCCTCTGCCCTACTGCCAGCCCTGGGCACGGTGCGGGCAGCAACGGGGGGCTGGGGCGGTGGGGGGGGTGCGTCCCCACCCCCGGCAGACCATCTGGGGCTGCAGTGAGTGAGGCTCAGCTGACGGCGAGCAACGCTTCCAGCGACTGTGGGCGCAGGGACCGGGGCGAGGACGGCTCGTCTCTGCAGCCCCCGCTTCCAGCGATGCTGCTGGGGGTAGCTGGGGCTGGGAAATGAACAGACGTGTTTTTTCCAGGAGATGAGGGCTAAGAACGAGGTAGGGGAAGGTGCTTTATTAAGCTTGCTCCAGAGAGGGACCTGAATGGGGAAAGAAATTTGCTGGAAGAGCCTTTTCCCTGCCCCGGTGCCTGTCCCTGCATCTCCCCGGGGACGGCAGCTGCTCAGGCAGCCTTTCCCTTTCTCACAGTCTTGCACTGTCGTTGTCATGAGGATATCAAAAATAAATGAGCAGCTCAGGCTTTCGCCTGGGGAGCTGCAGTCTCCAATGCTGGATGCGTCCGTGGTCACACTCCTTCTCTCCAGCTGCCCCTGAGGCTGGTCCAGCACGGTCGGCGCGGGAGCATCCGACTGAGCACACCCACACCCCAGGGAGAGACGGTTCTGCACCCAGAGCTGGTCCTGGATCATGCCCCGTGTCAACCAGGGCTGCCTGTGGATGCAGCAGGCACGGGAGCACCGTGGGCATGCGGGGTCCCATTCCCCTCGTGCTCAGCTGTCAGGGGACATTACCTCTTGTCTACTCCAGGAGCTCAGGGGGTCTCTCTCTAAATCCACCTGAGCCCATGGTCAACACTAAATACATCATTCCTGATGCGTGTTTCTGCCTCTGGGCCTTAAATCCCCCAGAGAAAAGTTAAAACCCTCCAGTCCCGGGGATGCTGCATCCTCCCCACACGATCCCCTCCTGCACTGCCCACAGTCGAGCTGTGCCCCCGGGCTCCTCGCTGCAGCGGCCGTTCCTGTGCCCCCCTGCAGCTCTGCAGGTGAGCGGCACTGTGTCCCCGGGCCCCCCGTACCCCCACCATCGAACAGCCCGGCCCCTTCATGTGTCTCGTAGTTATTTTCCTGTTTATACATCCCAAAGCGCTGTTTATCAGTCGTGACAGCCTGACATGGCTGACTCACGCTCAGCTTGTGATCGGCTCTTCTTCTCGCTGAGCTCCCACCAGCCCCTTTGGGCCCGCGCTGGTCCCGCCGAGCAGCTCAGCTGGGGCACGGGGGCTTGTGGCGTTCTTTGTGTGGGGCTGCTTTGTTTTTCAGATCAGCCTCTCTGAACCTGCAAGAGCTCTGCCCTGTCCTCCAGTGCGTTGGTGGGACTGCCTCGGTGCGACCTGGAAAGCGAATAGATTGCTTCTCTGCTCAGAGCCCGTGGTCATGAACAGGAGTGCTGAGCAGCGCTATTTACTGAATCATAGAATGGTTTGGGTTGGGATCTCTTAAAGATCATCTCATTCCAGCCCCCCCTGCCATGACCCCCGCTACCAGCCCAGGCTGCTCCCAGCCCCATCCAGCCTGGCCTTGAACACCTCCAGGGAGGGGGCAGCCACAGCTGCTCTGGGCAGCTTTGGCCAGGGCCTCACCACCCTCAGAGTAAAGAATTTCTTTCTTCTGTCTAATCTCAATCTACTTTCATTCAGTTTAAAGCCATCACCCCTTGTCCTATCACTACATGCCCTTGTAGCAAGTGATGCTCTTAATGAAAAGCATTAATGAGCATAATTTAACGAAGATACTGGACTTTCCCTGTCTTTTGTCATGTTTACAGTCAGAGACACTGAGGCATGAGGACTTTCTCAGGGGCAACATAGAATCCCCTGTAGAGCAGGAAACAGGGTATTTTGATCCCACACCGATGCTCCGCCCTCTCTGTCCTGCTTAGCAGTCTGGTTCCTCTTCTCCTTCCCACAGCTGCACTGCCCAGACCCAGGTAGGACCAGAAACCAAAAAAACCCTGGCCGTTTTCTGAGCCTGGAAGATCTTCTTCTGGCACCCCCCACTGCGTAAACCCAGTTTTCTTCTGAAACTTAACTAACAAGGTTCACCAAAGAGAACTGCTTGCCAGTGTTGCAGCCTGACATAGAAAAGGTGAAGAGGGTTTCATGACTGTTTATTTTCCAGGATTTGCTCTACGGTCTGCTCCGTCCTTTGGCAACCAGGCCAAAGGTTCAGGGTGGGCATGTGCTTATTAGCTTTTTCCTGATTTTATGAACTGAGCCGCTCGATCCATGGTGAATCGCAGCTTTCCATTTTCCTAAGCAGGTGTGAGCCGCAGTCTCAGCGAAGTAAATCACAGAGATTCGGCCCCAGAAACGAACTCTTGGGGCTTCAAGCATCAGCCAGAGACTGCCAGCTTCCAGTCGGCAACATTCCTGACGAGAGTTATTTTTAAGAGAGGGTGAGATGGGCCTTAATATAGTTTTGAAACACGATGCAAGCTGGCAGGTGGGATTGCTGGATCTTATTTGCATCTGCGCTTTGCCCTGGGACATTGTGGAAGGAGCATGAATGCGGCCATAGCAAAGCTGTTCTCCTCGCCAGGGACACCGCGCAGCCCCCAGCAGCAGTCCGCTGGCTGGGCTGTCCAGCCGGAGGGGAGAAAGAAGAGCAGGGTCTTGAGAGCAAAGGAGGCTGAGCTGAAAACGAGATGCAGGAGGGGCTGGGAGGTATGTGGGAAGAAATCCTTGAGGATTCATGTAGTTGACAGTTGGGCTCATCAAAGGGAGGGCTTTGTTAAAAAAGACAGTGGAAAAGACCATCATAACACCACAAAGAAATGCTTCATGAAGGACCAGTGTTGTTAAAAGAGCTGGAGCAAGGCAGAAATCTCCCATTCTTAGAAAAATGAAGGGATTTTCCACGTAGAAGGACAGTTGAGGGAAGCAGCAGGCTGGATCCAGCGTGATGGGTCAGCCCAGCAACACTCTCCTCTCACGTCAGCGCACACCTCACGGTGGGGTGACATTAGAAAGCTGGGGTGCAGTTGAACCCGCCAGGCTTTCTTATGGGCAGCTCATGGTCTGTCACAGGCTGCAATCAACAGAATTTCAGTATTATGACTTTTTTTGCCTCCTAGGAAATGTGGCTGCAAGATCTCCTTAGTTCACCAGATATTTTCATGTTCTAAAGCACTTTGAATGTGAAATTTGAGAGTGAATCATATTTTGCTCTAAATAAAACTCCTTCCATACTTACGAATGTGTTTGTCATCCATTGTGTGACTTCTATGATTGAGCAGTGGTTAGAAGACATAAAGCAGCCAATAATTATCCCTAAACTCTACCAAGGAGTGCTTTATTGATGAAGACATAATGAAAGAGGCAGTGTTTGTGGGAAGAAATAAGGTTTTTTATCAGATCAAATGATATAGCTGGAAAATAAGGGCTACCTTTAACCAACAAATCAGAGTATGTCCATGGACAACAGCAAGTAAGGCCATTTTTTCATGTATGTGTTGTTTAATCTAATATGTATCTGCTATTTAGTGATGGTTGTGACTCACCCCTGCAGACTTGCCTCCCTTCCATCCTCCCGCAGGCAGCGCTGTCACAGCACTGTTACACTGGGACAATAAAAGTCATGTTCTCGTCTGCCAGGTGGATGAATTTGTTAAACGATTTTTGGAACGGGTCCAGACACAAGGCAAAAAATGTTATGTTTCCTTACCCCACCTTCCTCTGGTCCTTTCTCTGCTCAATCCTCAGGATGCCATTCCAGGAGACCAGGAAAGCGTCGGGTGGTCCCTGCAGCCAGCAGCGGGGGCTCTGCTGGTGTCTGGCTCAACGTGCACTTTGGCGGCTTTTTCTCCACTAAATGTCACAAAACTTTTTAGGCAATAAAAAGCGGTTTGGAGAGGTGGTCTTATAAGTCAGAAAACTTTCTGCAGTGCTTGCCTGTCGGATGCAGGGCTCAGCATCGTTAAGTCCAGGCTGCGAGAGCCAGCTCCTGGAAGCTGAGTGCTAGGGATCACGTCTGTGGGACACCCTTCTGCATGATGCTTTCACAGGTAGAACCTGTTTTTTCATTCATCTTCCCATTGTATACTGCATACTCCCTTTTATGACCCAGCTGAGCCATGCCCAGGGGCAATGCCTGACCCCCTCTGCTCCGTGGACCCGTGGAGGAGGAAGAAGTCAGGCAGGGGAGGAGAATTTTGGTGACACAGCTTACAAACATTTTCAGGACCCCTTCCTGGATCACAGGAGAAGGTCACAGTCCTGAATGAAGCCTGAGTAAGGAAGAGATTCAAACACCCTGTAGCTTCCCCTAAATCTGTAGAGTTATGGGCACTGGATCCACAACTACTTCAGGCTCTATGGAGGGATGGAGAAAAGCAAAAAAGAAAGAAAATAAGGAGAAATGGCTAATGGTGCCTCGTCAGTCTTGCAAGGATGCTCTGGCTTAAAGCCAGACTTCTCTCCCTGACCGATTTCTTCCACTGGTCATTAGTAGCATGGACATCCATGACTGCTGCAACAAGGTGGAGACGTGCTGGCTCTCCACACAGCGCCTGGCTCTCTTCCTAGCACTAGCTGCTGGCTGATGTGAGCCCACTGAGGAAAGTGGAAGGATCCTGTCTGCCCCACCGGCTGCTGCGAATGATGCGCAGATGTGCCGGGACACGAGAGCTACATGGCCTAGGTGTGACATGCTGTTGCAGGACTAGCCCAGGGCTTGGATGCATGCAGACATGCCTGTGGGTGCATTTGCTCAAGCAGAGCTGGACTGCATCCGCAGTGTTTTGCTTTGGGAAACCGAGGCAAGCCCATGGTAACTTGTTGCATCCCCAGGGACCAAAACTGCACTCTGCAGATGTTGGCACCAGCCAGGTGGCTGATGGGGCAAATATTGTGTGCTACCACAGTTTATGGGACTCTAAGACATGCAGTGGTTCAATAACTACTCAGAATCTGTCCTGTCACATCCCTGAATAGATCTGCAATTTGCCCCTGCTGTTTTGCAGCTCATGTCAAGCGTAGAGGACACGCGGCCATGAATGTTTAGCAGAGCCAAGAAAATGACTGAAGTGTCTTTGAAAACTGACTGGAATATGAACTGAAATCATGGCAATGTATGAGGTGTAAGCCTGGTGGCCAGCAGGCCTGACAGAGGAGGGATTTACCATGGACACCTGTTGGGGAGCAGGAAAAGAGCAGCCTCGAGATCTCCTGACATCTCGTATGGACAAACAGGAGATGCTCTGCTGGCATGCCAGGGTCAGCTGCGTGGGCCAGACCCCATTTGCATGACTGTCACTCAGGACAAGTTAAAAACAAACCCAAAAGAAAACTATGCTTGCAAATGGAGGGAAGACAACGTTTGAATTGGAAACATCTGGAGGAGTGAACAATGTCTGTGCTCCCCGGGGACAGGGGGGTGGCAGGCAAAATCTGTGTAAGCCTGCGTTATGTTCCTTGGAAGAAGAGGTCATGGGGACCCTCTGGAGAGAGCAGAAATCCCTTCTGAGGAAAGAGAGTGACAGCAAACATTTGGGAGCCCGCCGAGGTCTTGGGAGCTCCCCACTCCAACTGCTGAGGGAAGGCTCTGGAGCTTATTTAGTCGAGTGCAGAGGAGGCTAAGATGGGACCTAAGAGCAGCCTGCAACTTTCTGAAGGGCAGATAGAAGTGATAGATGGTGGTGCCAAATTCTTCCTGGTACTGGTGGATGGTAAAACAAGGAAGAGTGGACACAGTCGTGACTTGGGAGGTACAGGAGGTCCTTCACTGGGAGGGTGCTGCAGCCCTGGGGTAGACTGGGGGGGAGCATGTCCATCCTTAGAGGCTTTCAAGGCTTGGCCAGACAAAGCTATGGCTGACCTGCTCTAAGGATGGTGATAGTCCTGCTCCAAGGGGGAGGAGGGACTGGAGATCTCCAACTTCCCCCCCCAACCAAGGCCTCTGCAATACTATGAGGAGGAAATTCAGGGACCTGAACCTCACCCAGTGACAATGCTGAAGGGACGACATCCTGGTTTGTCTTGCTGTGAGGTAAGGTCATAAACCACAACAGGAGTTGCTTGAGTTCTCCAGTCTGAGCTATGTCCATTTGAAAAGCAGAGGTCACCTGGACAGCTTGAGTAACGAGGAGGCTGAAGGTTGGCATGGCAAGAGCCACCAGTTGCAAGGGTTGAGAAGGGATGTGCTGGTGCTGGTGGGGCTGGCCAGAGCTTGCTGTGATGTGTAATGTCCTGGGAGCAAAGTCATGTATGATCCTTTATCTCTGCTTTGTTGGACTAAGCTGCTCTGTACTTTCTGAGTTTCAAAGCAAAGTTATTTGTCCTGCATCTAAAAATAGACATTTTTTTCATTTTTCTTTTCAGTTAATTTAAAAGCCTTTCACTCACTTTGGGGAGCTCTTGGTAGGAAACAGTCTAGACAGAACCCTTGCAACCACTCCCCCTTCCCACCACTGCAGCACTCAGCAGAAGAAGTAGGAATGAGAGGGAAGGAAACAACTCCCACCTAGGAGTGTCTCCTGGTGGCTCCAAGTCCTCAGCCAGGCTCCAGCAGGATGCCGGTTTTCCTCTGGAAGAATCAAAATCCAAGGTGGTCGTGAGTGTCCAGAGCAGTGGTGGACGTGCAAGGAGGGAAAGCACTGAAGAATGACTGGCCCATAGCCACTGAAAATCCACCAAAAGCCATAGCCTGGAGCAGGACCACACCTTGCTACCCAGCACCAGAGCCAGGCAGAGGCCACAGAGTCTCTAGAAATCACCTGTACTTGAAAAGAGACCAACCTGTCCAGCAGCAGCACTCCTCCAACCTTGGATATCCTGGCAGTGGTGGACATGGCCAGGGAGCTGGGCAGGACCTCTCTGGTACCAGGCAGGCGTCACACCCTGGGGTGACGTTTGCTGCACTTGTCCTCCGATCGAGTGGAGCACAGGGTACTGCACAGCCCTGTGTTCTCGGGTTTAGGGATTGTCTTCTGGGTGGGCAACTTTCACTTGGAGCTTTCAAAATTTGAGCAGATCTTTTCATTTCTGATGAGTGTTGGGCAGAAGGGAAGGAGGAGCTGTACCACAGGGGACTGTGTCGTCACTTGTATAAACGCACACCCTTAAATATATATGTACGTATGTACGGGTATGTATATAGTTGTATCTTTATATAAAAAAAATAGCCTGCTCAGTGAGCACACCCTTTGTCAGGAACCTTCTTCCAGCAGCCTCCAACCTGGACATTGGCAAGGGCCGAGTGACCCACCTCTGTGCCCCCCTGTCTGGTAAGGGTGATGGTCATGGGGAGGGCCTACAGACAGGGAGGAGGGCACAAGCAAGGTCTAGGTCTGGAGCATTTTCGGGAGCTGGCAGGATGCAAGGAGGTGATACTGTGCTTGACCTCTGGAACAAAACGTATTGAGACACGGATGTGTGTGTTGTCCGTGCCACGGTTCCTTCGAGAGCCATGTGTGTCCCTTCCAGGCCTCCTCCTGCCTTCCAAGCTACGGGGCTGCTCAAGGAATCTCCCTTTCGCCTCCCGTCTTCACGGCTCCCATGTTCTCCAGACATCTCCTCTCCCAAGGTCTCACGCTTCCCTCAGCAGCTCACTGGCTTTCTGGTGAGGATGACACCCAGGCTGTCCCAGCCATAGCACAGCTGGGTCTAAGGACAGGATGAACAAGCCCAGTACTTGTCTGTGAACCAGCAAAAATGAATCAACTGTTTCCCAGAAATTTTTTGGGAGTGGTTCTGGAATCTCCAGTGTTGTTCAGTGGTGGGAAAAGGCTTGAAGTCTCAGAGAAGGTGGAAGACTCATGAGTAGAGGTCGTCTGCACCCAAGGAGAGGGATTTTCTCCTCCTTGCCTGGCGTCACTCTGCTCACGGCTTAGGAAATAGGTCAGATTTGGGTCCATGCAAAGCTCTGAGCACCCTTTGTAGACCCTGCTCAGCCCAGCGTGCCCAAGCTTGTGTCTTTGCTCCTGCCGTCATGCAATGGGCAGCCAGCCCCATTGAAGCGGTGACATGTGGAAATGTGGCTGGAGGAAGGGGGTGGCCTACAAGGACACGTCTGTCCTCGCTGCCTGCTTTCCTGCCTGCAGGCAGCTCAGCCAGGGCGAGCCCTGCTGCGTCCCCTGCCCTCACCCCTGCCCTGCCTCTGCCCAGGGCACACAAACCACTTGGCTCCGCAGGGTTAAAAACCACCTCTCACCTCTGCGTGCTTCCTTGTCCTCTCTCCTCCTTGGTCCTTCTGCCCATGACCTCCATCACGACGTGAGTCAGGTGTCCCCCCCTCAATATCCTCCTGGGAGGCTGCCATGCGCCAAGCAATGCCTAATTAGTCCTTACAAACAGCATCCTAATTTCCCTCCAGTTTACTCTGGTTTTTGTCACTGACATGTTTTTAAGCTATTAATGACTCCCCTTTGGGGTTATTCTTGGCTCCTCTGGTGGGAGCTGGGCTGTCAGTGCATGACCAGACCTCAGAGGCAGTCGTGCCAACACCACGCCATCACCAGAGAGGAAATCAAGCAAAACACGCTGTTTTTAACACGCTATTTGAAAAGCAGTTACCCCATGACACTCTTCCTGCTTTTTTCTGCCCCTTGAGAGACTCTTCTGCCCTGCCATAGGGTAACTACCTATGGGGAAGGCATCTGCAGGGCTGGGGACAGCCCAAGTCCCTGAATTCCCCGGCCACAACTGGAAAAAAACTTTTCTGCCAGCAATATACTTTTTAATTTTATCTAAACTGGGTTGTTCTAGGAGAAAAAAAGTGTACTTCTCTGCCCTCCCACAAAGCCTTGCCAAGTGACCTGCAGAGGATCTTCTAACCACTCGTGCAAGAAAATCGCGGAGTCGCTGGTCTCCTGCCTTGAACTGAGCTGTCACAGTGCAGCAAGGCGCAGGTCATAGGGCCGAACACTTTGTCTTCCTGCCGAAAAGCGGGGCAAATCTTTCTAAATAAGTATCTCTCTCCCCAGGTCAGTAGGAAAGAGTGGGTGGGTGGGAATGATTCCTCCCTGACACGGCTCGGAACTAAGAGCCCTGCAGCAGACACTGCGCTTGCCCGGTAAATGGGGAGAAATCACGCATTTGAGCGACTCGACCTCCCCGTTCCCAGTGAGCAGCCCTAGAACAGCAGGTTTCCACGTGGCAGAACACAACCTGGGATACACAGGGAGTTCCTACAAACGTGATTCTGCTCTGGCACGTGCTGCAGGCACCCTCGCTTCTGTCACTCTGAGCCAAATTTTCCCTGTGGAAGGGACAAGGAAGAAAATATACAGCTATTTTGCCAAAGATGAAGCAAAAGCTTGACGTCTACACTGTCGATCTCTCTGTATATATCTTTCTCTCCCCATACTGATCTACCCACATGCAATCTGCCACTCTGCGAGCCACCTAGGTTTCCATGCAGGACCTGGGGCGACGGTGAGGGAGCTGTTCCAGTTTATGATCATGCCGAGAGATGCTTTTATAGCTGGGTTAAAAACTTTGCTGCTCCTTTTCCCTTCCTGACTCCCCAGATCCTCCAGGCAGATTGGGAGAACCTTTCTAGCCAGTGAGGAATTTTCCACCTAAACACTTTTCTGACCTAAAATCACTTCTTATCTTTCCAACAGAAAACACTATTTACGTAGAAAATGACTGCTCACTCAACAAATAAAAACCTTGTGTTCTCAGCTTCCAGAAAAGAGTGCCTTTCTCCTGCTCGCTGAGCACCAATGAATATTTTTAATCAAAAGCCCTTTTTTCGCAAATAAGCTTCCCCATTATCTGTCCTGAGGGGCCCATCCCCACAGTTTCCAAACTCCCCAGATAAAGGCTGGGAGCCAGCAGCACATCAGCTTCCTGCAGAGCTGCTCAACTTCTTAAAACCACCAACACTAAGAAGGAAAGCCAACGAACCCATCAGACCCAGCCAGCAAGCCCTGGCTGCCAGAGATGGTTGAATACTGAACACACTTCTGACGATGCTGTTGGCAGCTCTGCTTCCCTGGGCTTTGCTGGTCCATCCCTGGAAACGCGGTTGCTGCTTAATAACAAACATGTGGGCATCTCAGCCCCTTCCCCTTCTGGGAAGCACTGGGGTGCAGAGTGGAGGTAGAGGGCAGTGATGCTTCATCTCTCTCCTCTGCTAGAGCAGCTCATCCCAGCAGACAGGACCAACTGCCCTTGCACAGGGCTTGGCAACAAATCCTAGCCTGGCTTAGGTGCTGAGCTGGTGGGAAAGGAGCCTCGTCCAGGCCAAATGAAGGGACGGTCAGTGTCTCGTTGCAGTGCTGAGGGCTACCATCAATGCAGTAGATAAACCTGGAGGAAGAAACCTTGAGAGCCTTCTCTTGGCTTCTGCTCCTCTGCTAAACCCTTCTTCAGATGCCTCTTGTGCCCCTGGCCTCAGAAGGGGAGTCTCCTGGGGCTGGGGGCAGCTGGATTGGCTTCCCTTGCAGATGGAAATCTGCTCCTTCTGTGCGTCACCTTATTTTTGGCCAGTGTGACAAAGACTGGAAGATTTCCAGCAAGACTGTTCCTACCCCAACAACAAAATCCCCTGAGGAGCTGCTGTGTGGCTTGCATAGCAACCAGGGCCAACCAAGGAGGGATGGCCGAGGTGTGAAACCTGGCCACCGCTTTCACAGCACAAGCCCTGGCAGCATTCGTAGGTTGTTTGCTGGGGAAGCGTCAGGGAAGTTCACATCACTAAAACTTTCCAGTGTGGCATGACGGTGAGGACAGTTTCTAACGCCTTTTGCCCAATCCTTTCCCCAGCCTGACTGTCCCTCCCTTGGCTTGGCTGGGAAATCCCAGCACCGAGGCTGCTGTGTTTCAGATGCCTTCTGCTGCAGACCCAAATAGTCTTGGCAGGAGATCTGTGACCTGCCAAAAAGACCAGAGACAACACAGGGGTTTCTGCACTCTGTGATGAGCTCTTCAAAGGCAAACCAAGTCCTCAACCCTAAATCCATCTGCACAAACCTTTGCATCTGTGGTTGTTGTCCAGAGTGTAAAATTGCCCACTCATTTTCTTCTTAACTAGAGCCACGTAACCTTTTTTTCCCAACACACCACCTGTGATGCACTGGGTGTATTTACTGCCAGTGGTCTAAGGAGAAAGGCTATAAGCGAGTTTCAGAGATAAATCTGCAAAGAAGAACCTTACTACAGGAATGTGGTAGATGAGTGCACTGCACAAGTGGGTATGCAGAGAAGAGTGTGCCTCACAGATATGTGGTAGCACATTCAGCTTGGAGTGGGATGTGGTGGAGGTTTTCTCCCCGGCAGTGTTCGACTGTCCCAGCTTCAGCCACACTGCGGTGAGCTCAGGCGCAGAGACAAGGAGCTGTACTCGTACTTCTGGCACTCTCGGCAGGGACTGGGTTTTTTCAGTTAGGTTTTTTAATTTTAAAGCAGCTTAAGCAAAAAACAGAGATGGCCCTGACCTAGCTGGGAGCTGCAGTGGAGCCGGGCGTGCAGATCGTGGTGCTGCCAGCCACTGTCTGAGCTGGTGTGAAACAGCTGCTACTTGTGCTTTAGTGCTGGTCCATGCTGGATGAGGACCTGGGAGAGGGTTTCCCAAGACAGACAGCCATATATGAGAGTATGTGGAAAAATGGTTTCTCTAACCTGCTCCACTTCTGTAGGAATCGAATGTAGTTTCCATGGTATCACAGCATTCAAATTCCTGAGTGATCCCTTTTCCCCAGGTAGCACCTGGGAGGGGAGAAAGCCCGGGCTGTGATAGTGAGTGCGGAACAACTCAGGCAGGGAGATCATGGCTCCACTCCTCAACGATCCGAGGAGGACTGGAAGTTACTGGGTTGTGGCAGGCAGGTTAGGCAGCTCCACTTTGGCAAGCACAGCTGTCCTACAGCAGGGCAACGTGCTGCAGAGGGATGCGTGTCTGGGAGGTGAGAGGGACGCCCAGCCATCATCGGGCAGAGAGCAGGCTCGGGGTCACGGGGGTTTGGATGACACCCACGTGGAAGCAGGAGGCTTCCCTGGAGCATGAAGCTTTGGTCGTTCCCCTTTGCATACACAAACCACGGAAGAGACAAGACTTTAGAGCAGAAGTAAGATTAATTTTCCTCTCCTGAGATATACGGCCTCTTGAGAGGGGTTTTAGCTGCCCTGACCTCTCTGAGCAACTGCAGACACCAGAGACAGCAAAGTTTCAATTAAAAATATCAGAGTCTGCTCCTTTGGACCCGTGTTGGTGGTTCAGCAGAGCTCTGGGCTGTGTAAACCCCTTCTAACACCATGTCAGATCCCTAAGGGCCTTTTTGCATTTTATCCTTAAAAATATTCCTTGCCTCAGCTTTGCACCTGTAAGATGAATCAGTTCTTGCATCTTGTCTAAATAGGCTGCTGGGTAAATCTTCTGCTGCCATCCTGGCATCCCGAGCTGGAATTACACCCCGGGACATGGGATTATAGTAAGCACATGATCACAGCAGTGTATACATGAGCAGAGAAGACAGCTACGCTCATGCTCAGAAACATCTGCAGAACACGCTGACCATGTCTTATAGGAATATAATATGGGGCTGGTTATTTGATTACAAACCCAGAGATTGTATGTTTAAAGGGTTGTAAAATCTGACCTGAATGGCTTTTTGATTATTGTTGCAAGTGGATTTAAGCTTGGAGTGACTGATATAAAAACATAAGTAACATAATTAGTAACAAACATCAGTGTAGTGAGGTTTCTTTTATTACTTCATGATTTGAAACAGAAACTGTTTGTGGTATCTTCTGGGATAAAAAAAATGCACAGAACGTCTGCTCCAGACGCTTTGAGACGAATATGCTGGATTCGATGAAAATGAACGGACTCCAAGGCCTGAAGTTTGTTGATTTCTCTGCTGCTGTTATTTCCTGTTAAAGTGTCATCTCACTTGAATTTTCTATCAAAACTTTTTTAGGCAGATTTGGAAATGTGTGAACCTCAGTCCCACCAGGATCTGTCTTGCACAGTGTGTTCCATGTAAGGTAGCAGAACCCAGCCGTGCGAGCGCTTGTCTCACAGCTTTTCCTGAGACAGCTGATGGAAGCGGGTACTCACGTTGTTTTATTTTTGATGGGAAAGAGACCATCAGTAAAACCAGGTAACCCAAACTCAGCACATCACCACGTGCTCCTCCAGATGACCCCAGCCTTCCCCAAGTGCAGCTGGCTGGTCGCTGTGATGGCATTGGGTTGAAATAATCTCACAGCTTAAAAGGCAGAACAGGGATTCCCACATCCCACGACATCTGCAAGGAGATTCATTTGCCCTAATTTAGTGCCTAAAAATTATACTACCAAAAGTTAACTACTCCTCTTGGCTTCCTCTGAAGGCAGTGGAGTTTCTCTAAAGAGCAATTCATCTGCTGGTGGTGGCCTTCTAAGGCAGGTGACATTTATAGCTTAAAGCTAGGTCAGAGAACCTCACCTCATTTTCAGGGTTTCTCATTTACAGGATTTAGAACAAGAATCCTTCATTTTCCAGCCTCTGTTGTCTCAGTGACTTGAAGGAACGGGAAGGAGGAGCAGGGAGCTGGCAACTACTCCCATGCCCTTGCCAGTGTCCTGAGAAGCATCCATTTCAGGGAGCAAAAAGCGGCTCTAAAGAAGATACTGGATCTGACGAGCTAATTGTTGGATCTTTCGATGATTATGGCAAAATGTGTGGCAGTGCATCCACCCTGTGATTTACCAAATGTGGACAGATGCAGGAGAGCTGGGAGGATGTGGAGCAGTGGTTTCATGGAGGACATTTCCTTGGGGGAGAAACAGGGAGTATGAAGCTCACTGGGACCAGCCTGGAAGATACTCCTGGAGCATCAAGGGCACGAGTGCCTGGAATAAAAGCCTAGTGAACCCTCAGCGAAGTCAAGCTGAACGTGTTTGTTAAGGATTCTTTGTGTGGGCCAAACAAGTGAAAGACTTTGCATTCAGACAAATAAATGATCTGTGCAACAGGAGGCAGCATGGAAGATACAAAGGGTACAGCTGGAAGCAAGGGAGCCAGTGCTGGACAAGGTTGTCAGAGCAGAACTCATCTAAAAATTTTCAGCAAATGAGTGTATTCCAGCATTGTGAGCTGAAAACAGCACCCATGAAGATGTGAAAGACCTTGGTCAACTGCTATCCATCACAGGGAAAAGCAGCAAGACTTGGAGGCAGTGGGGACTCAGATGCTACAACCAGAAGTGGTCACCTGAAGGAGGAAAATCTGTTGTGCTCTAAATGGTTTGGGAAGTTAGCAAAAGTATTCAGTATCTACGAGCCGCATTAGGACAGCAGGAAGGATGAGGGAAGCAGCTTTGTTTGCAGGTCGAACAGGGCACTTTCACTTTAGTAATGTTGATTTCTCCGCTGCTCATCAGCACCCAGAGGATATAATGTGTCAAACTGGAGATGTCTGTAGATGAGATAACAACTGTTGAAAAATTAAATGAAGTGTCCTTAGAAAGTGTTAGCTGAGGTGCAGAAACAAAACGGCTGTATCTGCAGCACCTGGGAAGAAGAGTGTGAGCTTGGGGAATGCGGGAGGGTGATAATATCTTGCTGTTTCACCCAGCAACAGCTCCTAGAGGTAAATTGTCACCCAGCCAGGGAGATGGAAGCGGCCCTTGGAGACATAAGCATGCGGGCAAGTTTCAAGAGGCACATGTGGTCTTGCCTGTCCTTTTATCTGTGTTTTCAATGCGTGTGCTAACAGTTACATTGCCAAGGCCAGTTATGTATGCATTTAACCCTTTTGTTTTGGTGCAGGTGCTTGGATCCTGTCTGTCAGCTCAGCCAGAAGGAACGGGCACTGGGGAAGCCTCGATGCTTGGACCAGTGCTGCTGGCTCCCCACCTCCTGGTCAAGCCAGCTGTTCGCAGGAGGAAACTGCCCTCCACACACAAGCAAAAACATGCAAAAAAATGCATACTGTTTCTCTGGAGTGGCTGGAGAACCAGCAGGAAATACTGCTTCTACCTTCGAGCTCCAGATGATGGAGGGGCAACTTGGGAATGGATGGGATGAGATGCTGCAGCTGGCATGTGCTGCCATGCAGGACGTACTGGGTCCATCTGGAGCTCATACACATGCTACAGACACAAGGCCACATCTTTGGGAACGAAGGCTGTGTGAGGTTGCAGGGCTTGTGAGGATGACCCAGGCCATAAAACAACACGTGGCCTACACCTTGGCTGTGACAGTGACTGGAGGGGCAATGGAGAGTCTGAGTGGCTGGAGCTCCTTCAGGAATCTGGGATCTGGAGTGCTTTTTGCAGTCATACCGCAGATCTGTCCACACTGCTGAAGGCACCTCTGGATACTCACTCCTCCGATGCTGAAATCCTGCCTATCCAAAGGGAACTGACACAACAGACCCAGACAGGGTTATTTACCTTTTTTCTCAAAATGGAAGCAGAAAGGCTAACTTGTTCTTTCACTTTTTCCAGGCAGCCCTAATCAGGCTGTTATAGCAATTCCATGAAAACCATCCTCCCAAGTGATTCTCAGCCTCAGTCTTGGCCAAAGGGCCGCAAAACAGACTATACCAACAGCAGTTAAGGGAGATGGCAAGGAAGCTTCCACAGGCACAAATTGCTGGTAGGCAGCAAAGCTAACAGCATTTTTTAACTGCTGTGTTAAACCCGCAACTCAACAAGGAAACAAACTTTACAACCTACTCGGGTAGACCACACAGAACAAACTTGACATCTATACGTGTAGCACATCAGCTCTGTGCTGCACCAACACAAAGGAAACACTGGCTTTGTGCAGATGGGTGAGAGGCGCGTGGTCCTGCCCGTAGACAGGGTCTCGCGAGCAACGTCGTGCTTAACTGGAACAGCAAATTCTGCTATAGCTGAAGAAGTGGAGCCCCGTGGCGTCCCAGCTTGGGATGTATAGTCCCAGCTTGCTCAAGTGTTGTGAGATTGATGTAGTAAATGTGAGTGTTGTTTGCAGAGTGCAGATTTGGAAAGGAAATCTTGGAAAAGCTAAACCCAAGATTGTCAAGAGAGAAGTGGTTTCCTTTCCCTTTTTCTATCTATCACACCTGCCAAAGACTAGAGGTTACCCCAGGAGTACATCCCACATTCTCTTACAGAAAAAAGAATTTCAGGTTTGTAAGGGTTCTCCATTCGCTGCCAGAAAAAACACAGCAGTGAGAGGACTTTTACTTCCCAGACCAGTGAAATGTTTGGCACTCTGCACCTTAATTCTTGCTGTCTTGAATCAGTGACCAAAGGAAGGCTCAGCCTTGCACCGTGCTGGTGGATGGATGCTATGAGAGGGAGCCCTGAGCCCTGGGAGATGGATGGTTTCTAAACGGGTCCTGCATGTCCTGTCTCGTATGGTCCATGCAAAGAGCAGACAACCAGTGACTCCCATACTCCTGTGTTTCTGAGCATGCTCTGGCCGGTTCCCAGTTTCACACCCGTGTGCAGCAACACTCGTACTTTCTCCAGCTGGTGGAATGGCCTCAGCCTGTGCTCTGGTCCAGCATGTCATCCTCAGGCAAGAGGTTTGCTTTTGTCCTCCTCCCACCCTTTGAGTCTCTCATCCACAGAACCTATAAGTCCACCACGATGGAGCGTTTCTCAATCTGTGCACACAGTATCCATCAGGACAAAGCTCCCATTCTTGCTGGGGCCTCCAGATGCTCCTGTAATTAAGGCAGCTCTTAAGAAATCTGCAGAGTGGAGTGTGTTTGTGCCATGGTATAACTCTCGTTGGGACTGATGACAGAGCAGAGAAATTGCCATTCTGCAATAGTTCCTCACCCCTCCCCAGCCAGAAAGTGGACTTGAGGCCAGGTACTGGTATCTTGGGCACACTGCTCCTGCTTCTGACAGTGAGATGGATCAACGCTGGAGTCAGTGACCATGTGGAGCCGAGTCCTTGTTCCTCACAATCTACAGGTCGAATCTGGATGTTTTGCTGGTCGAGATGCTTTAGTCAGAGGCAACTCGGTGAAATTTTATAGCCTCTGCTTTCGCCTGAGGCCAGATGAGATGAGCTAATGGTCTTCTCTGACCCCAAAGTTCACACCTCCTGGGTGGTATCATGTACGGCATCCAACCTTGAACACCACAGTGGGACGGAGATCCAGACGCCAGCTGTGCTGTTTTGTGGCCAGAGGGACCCTCTTTGGACATGATCATCCCATGTTATACATCCAGAGAAAAACCTGCCTTTCCCTTAGTGTGTAACCAGAGAGAGCAACATTGGTCATTGTCTTGGCCAGCCCCTGCTCAGTCAGTGGTGTTTGTCCCTGTTTTCCGCTGACAACGAAATTCAAATCCTGGATCCATGCTGTGTGTGGAATTATTTCCTGATGTTTTAACTTTACCGGCAACTAACTGCCACTGCCAGAGATGAGGATAAGGGGAATTTGGAAATGATTTTCAGAAAGGATCTCTGCAATTTGTGTTTAACAATGCAAGCAGAGACCCCTTGGATGGGTAGCAGTATGCCCTCGGGATGGCCATGCAGAACCCCTCTGCTCTCCAGACCCTGCCAAGAGGATCTATCTCTGTAAATCCATATCAACCCTACAGAAGCCATTGTTTCTGGCAGGTTGTGTCGCTATAAGGTAGGTACAGCTCAGGTGCTGCATCAGCAGAAATCAGTGCTTTACCTCTGCAGCTCCCTCCTTCTCCTTACCCCTAATAAGCTCCCCAGGGTAACCCCACTGGCCTCTCTCTCCCCTGGAGCTCCTCTTCCTGAGGAGAAGGAATTGCCCAAAAAGTCACAAATGTTCCTGTCACCAGGTCCCTGCCTCTGCCATCAGATGGCCCATGCCATGGGCACTTGCCACCTCATGAGCGAGAACAAGGAATGAGCTCCTGAATTTTGTAAATATGAATTTAACAATAATATGCCTTTCTCTCAAATTTTTATTTTCATGACCTGATGGGTCAAATGGCCCGAAAGCACAGAGATGTTTTCTCAGTAGGCTTCAATTTGAAACAATCCAAGAATGCTGGGAATCTTCTGCAGAGCCGAGTTAGACGTCTCGATCCTGGGCTAATAATGCAGGACGTGGCTGAAGGTCTGCGTGAAACATCCACCCTCCACATCTGTTTGGTTTTAATCGGAGATTTATTATGAACAAAGGCAGCTCTTGGAAGAGGTACTCTTCTCTGACATGCCTGCCTGGCCTGTTGGACCAGATGGACAGAAATAGTTTCACATATTAGTCAAATTCTGGAGGGCTACTCACCATAAACTACAGGCAAGCATGAGCAGAATGGACATTATATTGTCATTGATTTATAGACAACCACAGAAAATAAATTCTAGCCTTGTATGGGGATGTTCGCTGCTGAAGTTTCAGTATTGATCTCCAAGCCAAGAGACTGAAACTCCAGGTTTTCGTAGCCCCAAAGCCAGTAGCAGTAAAAGTTTATATTATCCGTGGTGAATTTGTACTGCACATCGAATTGGAAAAGTGAATTGAGGAGCAGAAGAGCAGATTAAATTGTTACACTGGATACCAGGGGATATATTTCCTAGGCTGCAGTTCCAGGGCTTTGCCTCTTACTACCCGCTTTTGGACAATAAATATTTAACAAGGCAAATTTATCCTCCTGCACTCATAATTAAGGGGAGATAAATTGCATTCCTAATTATTCTTAACAAAAGGAAAAGCAATTTCCTCCAAGATCAGTGAGAATTCCCATACCTCCTCAAGTGAAATAAGAGCATGCAATGAATTGGGTGAGGTACCGATCTAAACCAAAAGAGGACATTTAGCATCTGATGGAAAATTAAAGGCAGTTCTCGTCTCTACTAGATATCTCACCCAGGGACACTGGGTTAACAGAAGGGATTTCTGGGCTCCACCATTAACTTACTGAGGGACTATGGGAAACTCCCTGTCTCTGGGCCTCAGTTTCCCTTTTATAATATGAGGATAATACTGTCTAAAGCTCACAAGGACTTTGTTGCTGGAACACATTTTTTAATGCCAAGATAAGAATTGCAACATATCATGGAAAAAAGCTTTTAGAGCATATTTGTTGTTGGAAAACATTAATATTTCTATTTCGAATTTTCAAATATTCCTTCATATTTTATGAGAGTTTATTCCCATAGCTTTTTTTACTTTTGAGAATTTTTCCTTACATGCTCCAACTGTTAACAAAATGTTTATCAAAATGCTGTCGCTGATAACAAAGTAAAATGCAGATTAACAGCATGCACAGACCCAGGATCACACAAGTGGGATCCAGCCTCTCTCGCAACGTGGTGCTTAAGTAGTGCTGCCCCTAACAAGAGTGGGAATGCTGCACGGTGACAACCTCCACTGCCCTCAGGTAGAGAAAGGGAGAGGGCTTGGACCTTTCCTGGTCCTGCCTTGGTTCCCTGTAGCATCACTTGAGGAACCCCACCCAATTTCCGAATAAATGACCCTGTGTAGCTATAGCCCCTCCTGCCCAACTCTACTGCGTGATGCCTGCCCTGTCCTGTCCCTTTGTGCAGGAGCAGCCCCTATGACTCCCGGCACCATTCACAGCCTTCAAGGCTGTCTGCTTTCCACAGGCCTCCCTCCCCTTGCTTTGGCTCCCACTCCCGGAGCTTCTCCCGCCGCTCTGCCTCCTCCCTCCCCATCCCTTTGCACAGCTGATCCCGAGCATCCTGTGAATCTCTGGGTGGAGTTGCCTATTCCACCCCACCTGTCCATCCCCTGCTTCTTTCCCAGTTTTAAATCCCTTTGGCTTCTCCTATATCTTTACCTCTGTTCCCAGTTTCCATCTTCCAGCGTACCCCTACCCCTGGCTCTTGTCTCCTTTAGATCTGACTGAAGGAGTTTCACCTGCAAGACCTCAGACTGGTGAGTCCTTGAGAGCAGGGCGAAGCCACGGGTTGGCTGCAGCTTCAGCAAGTGTCCCTGGAGCAGAGAGATGCGAAGATGGAGGGTCCTGCTCACACATGGATCAGCCATGGCGTGTGCAGTCAGAGCTATCAGGGGTGCATCCCTAGAACCTGCAGCTGAGATTTGATGTTAAACACAAGCCAACACCAGCGTGGGCTGCTGGCAGCCTGCTTCCCCCTCCAAACCCTGCCAGCGCACGTGGGCCCCTTCCTCGCCTTGCCCTGGGCGTGTACCACCATGCAGCAGGTCAGCTCTGGTCGCTGGCCCAAGGGAGGACGGACCCCAGCCCCACGACGGCTGAGCCCAGCACAGTGACGGTGGAAGGTGGGGGCGTGGGGACCCCAGGCAGGTGGCAGGGACACAAGGCCAGGACAAAAAGGTCTCACTCTGCCAACAGCACCCAGCTGATTCAGTTGATTAAACAAGACAGCACCAAGGTGCTTTGCTGCACCAAGCCCTCGCAGCTATTCTCCCCATACAGTTACTACCTGGATTTTCTAGGTGGTAACAAATGGCACAGACTTCACCCAGAAGTCACCCTGCAGGCCCTTATTGCAGAGCATGGGGAGGTCACAACTTTTCAAACAAAAATTAGCCACAATTAGCAGGCTGGGGAAAACAATACGTTTTTTCCTCTAACTTTGTTCTTAGAAACTGCTGAATTGCTTTGGCTGAAGTTCACTCCCTCCCCTCCCCTTGCCCCTTAAAAAGAAAATCCGCCTGAGGTGGATGCTCCATTAGAGAAAATTTCAGTGCAAATGATTTAAATTAAAATTATAACTCCAAGCAGAGTCTTACAGGGGGAGTTTCAGACAGCCTTAATAGGCAATGATGCTACAGATGGGGCTGGTGAATCACTCCTTTTTACTGGATGATATTAATAGGCCTCTTTGCACAATTATATCCAGAAACAGCAATTAAAGTAAAAGTCAGAAAGGGTATAAACTCTGGGCCAGATCCTCAGCCAGCTCTAATTGGTACAACGCACAGAAACCAACAGACATGAGCAGATTTGCACCAGCTTAGGACTGCTCTGCGGAATTCGTGATTTCCTGCCACCCTCCTCTTGCACTTCGATTTTTTTCTCTTGAAGAGCCAAGGGCACAATTAGTTCAACTCTAACCATGGAGACAAAGGAACCTCTTCCCCACCAAAAAATAAAAAGTGAGGCATCCCTGGGATAATTGCTGTTTTCTTCTAGTTTGGTAGGAGGTTTTTTTAAATAATATGTTGGGGGTTTTTTAATAATTATAAGAGTTACAATTATATGCATCCTCCAGGACCTTTTCTTTCCCTTGTATCCTTTGATGAAGAAAAAGAAGGTAATACTGGACAGTTTAAAAATTAGATATTTGTGTCAGTTAAAGAAGAGGCATAATGTGCTGGCTGCTGTTTGTTTAGCTCTGGGAAGCAAAGGACTTCACTTGTTTCATGTGTAGAGAGATGGGATTAAGGCAGATGAGAAGTGTCCCATCAGAAAGGGAATATTTCACTGTGTATTAGGGATGGTACCTGCTTCTCTCTGAACCATTCCCTGAGGCCATATGAGCAGAAAGAAGAGCAAAAAATACCAAGTAAGGCTGTTTTTCCTCTTGTTTTCCTTTATTTGAGTCCAAAACCTACATCTGTATTTAATCCATTACCAGAAGACGAACAATTTGGGAACTTCTTATGAAAGTTTTTTTCTTGTTTTTGCCACTTTCTCAGCAGGTGTTAGATAGCAACGTCATGTCATTGGCAAATCTATACAGCAGTCCTGGCAAGGGCCATAAAGTGCCTTAAGAAAATAATTTTTTTCCATCAAAATTGGATTATGTAAAAATGAGCCTTTTATTTTCATCTTCTGAAGAACATGACAAACCAGCGCTGGGGAAATGAAGAGGGGGAGAAAAGTTTTAAAAGGCACATCCTGAAGTCAACATCTGGATTTGGAGACATCTGGATCCTTTTACCTACAGACACCCAAGGAAAGCCACCATCTTGGCCAACGTGAAGACCTGGGCCATGAACTACCTTGCTTCATCTCAGAGCCCAGGAAAATGGGCAGAGGGGATAGAGCTGATGCTGAAACACCTGATGGGGTTTGCACACGTGCACTGCCTCGGAGCTAGTGAGCCACCAAATAGGTGCAGTGAAGTTCATTGCATCCTCATCTTGCAAACACCTGCAGAGGGTTGACCTTGGGGTAACACCCCTCTAAGCCACCTCCAGCACTGTCAAATAATAATCTCTGATGTCCATGTGTACATTCATTGATTTTTCTTGTTTAATGAGTAAATAACACTTTGTGGAAAGCCTGGTAGACCCATCTGTGAGGGGAGAGGAATCCCCTGAAGCTCATGTACTTCGTTGAATCGCAAAACTCACAGGAGGACATGAGCTGTCGGGGAGGCTGAGGACCTGCAGCTCTGTATCCTCATGGAATGGCTCTGGCATGATGCCCCAGCCCAAATTAATCCCCTGTCTCTGCTCTGCAGGCTGGCAGGGTGGGGAGACACGGGATCCAGTGGTGCTCCCAGGGATGGAGCAGGGGTAAAGCAGAATGTGGAGCAGCAGGAAAGGTGTGCCCTGGTGTCACCACCACCCGAGATACTGGCTGGTGCCAGTCAACAAGAGGGACTTCAGGCCTGCTCTGTAAAAGGCTGCTTCACACCCACGGTCCTGCCTCTTCTCTGGCTTAGTGCATGTGAAAATAACTGCTTTCTGGCCTGTCACCATAGGACAAGAGGCTCTTGGTCTCTGGCCATCTGCTTTCTGCAGCCTGGGACTGCAGGGACCCAGTCCGGGCAGTGGAGTCCAGAGGTTTTAAGCTCCTGAAAACATCTTGAGCAATCAGCAGGAAGGGAAGAAATCCTTGTGAACATCCTTAAGAAGGGAATGGCAGCAAGAGGCACCCATACCTACAAACCCGTCCTTTACTATCCCCAAATCCTGCAGTGATGGTGCTGCCACCGCCACACAAAGCCACAACCTCGCAGCATCCATGTCCTGTGCTTGTCCCCTCCTCGTGCATGGTCAGCTTGGCCAGTCCTGGAGACAGCTGCTGGGGCCGGTGCGGTAAGCGCACGGCTGGGAGCAGAACCCTGTGGTCGATGGATCCAGCTTCACCTGTGGGGACCAAACTGTGGATGACCTGTGGTCACCATCGCAGAGATCTGCAGCGGCCACCTCCAGCCGGCACAATCCGCGCCTGAGGGCTGACTGCCCGGACCGTCGTTCTGTGCACAGCTGAAGGAAACGCCGAAGAGAGCTCCAGGCTCCTTGGCTTTTATTTCCTTGTTGTATGAATGATTAACTATAAACCGAGGCAGGGTTTCCACCCGTGCTACGCAACCCCCCAAGCACAGAGACTGGCCGTGGATCTTGTCTGCAGAGAGGGATGGCTTTAACGGGACGGAGCAAGGACAACAACAAACCTTGCTGCTTTTTGCACAGAGCAAGAGGTAAAACTAGCCCAAGCTTCAAATCAGACAGAGAGCAGATTCAGTCTCACGGTTTCCAGTCCTGTTGGGTTTGCTTTCCCCAGAGGGGAACGGGCACAGCTTGACTCATGCAGACATCTTTTTGGGTGAGGAATGGCCTGGTTTGGAAAGGGGCCACGTGTTGACCCAGCTGGGGAGGGCAGCGTGGCTGTGCCCCATTGCAGGATTTCTGCACGGCTGCGAGTCAGCAGCGCCAGGCTCTGCCAACGTCCACAGCGCCGCTGGCAATCGCGGGCCAGGCATCATCCCCTGCTTTTCCTCGCAGCACATAATCTTCTCACGAAATACAATGCTTGGCTCTCTTGCTGACTTTCTTAGAGCCCTGTACAAAGCATCGAAGTATTTAACGCTGCAGTAAATTCACACCAGGAGAGAAGTTATGAACATTATCCTCCTCTTGCCTTTTTGATGCAGAAAGAAGCAAAAAATCATTTTTTAAAGCCAAAATTCAGAAGTAATGAGTGAGGCACCCCCTTCCACCCTAAATATAGTAGGCTCAACTTAAAAGTCAAGATCTTTGTTGCTGATAAAAATAGCTGATTAGGTGACGGCATTCGCTCAGAGGCTGGTTGTCCTGCGTGAGCATGCTGCCAGCCACCGCCAAGCCTCAGATCATCAGGAAGTTCAGAAGCGAGGTGTACAACGGCAGCAACCAAATTTTGTAAGCACAAGCTGGTAGAAAACAGTGATTATGCAAGAAAATACGGCAAAACCAACCATCTGTTTTAGTTTCTGCTTTTGTTTGCCCGTTGGGTTTTGAGACTGTAGGGCTCAAGTTTTCCACATTTTCTCCAAAACAAACAATTGGCTTTTTCAATGAAGCTTGTGATTATCACATAATCACCTGCTTCCTAGAGGTGAGGCTAGGAGGCAATGGCGCAATCCCCAGCACAGCCAGAAAACCCAGCGGTGCTCAGAGATGAGGTGTCTCTGGACACACAGAGAAGGAAAACTCCAACCTCCCCATTTCTAGACGTGTGTGAGAACCAATGAACCTTTCCCCTCTCTCCCGAGACTTGCAGTTGTGGAGACTTGCCATATAGCCTCATAATTAATGTAGCGGATCCAGAGAAATAAAAAAAGCCCCTGGAAAAAAAAAGAAGTTTTTCCTTTACATGCCAAAACATATGCCTTTTGTTACACCTCTGGCTTGCGCATCTCCCATGCTCTGCAGAAGGGTGATTTCACTGTTCTGCCTCGGTCGTGCTCCTGTTCACATCTGAGCAGTAACCTCCACACAGATAATGTTGGCTTGGAAAGCATCAGGTGTGCCTGAAAGACACATGGTGAGGGAGAGGGGGAAAAAGCCAGCCTTGTTGCTCACTGGTGGGAAATTCTCCCTGGGACTCGCTGGCATTTTTGGGTGCTAATTGTCTTCAAGGCAAGTGTTTTCTCCTTTCGTCTCAGGGTGCTGGGAGCAGCGGGCAGCATCGGCTGCTACCTGGTAGGGGCTCCCCTTTATAAGGCACAGCTGCTGGGATATTCCCCTGCTTCATTTTCCTGTAAATCATATTTGAAGACCAACAGCTCAACCTGCAGACACACATGGAGGGTGCACACACTACAAATGGGAGAGTGGAAAAAGAGATTGCATGAAGAAACAAGCAGCCTGGGGTAGCTTTTTGGAGGATTTCCCATTAAACTGAGCTTCAGGCATGGTAAGACTAGGAAGGGTCTTCCCACCGTAGGATGGACAGGGGGTCTTTTTGACACAGGGCTGCTGGGGAGACCTCAGTTATCTCGGAGAGGGCAGAGGAAGGGGAGTCTGGCAGCAAGTGAGGCAGGTGGGACCTCTTAGGCCAGCATTGCAGTGGGAAGACAGATGGCAACTGCCCTGGGGGTAGAGAGATCTCAGGTCAGACTCTCCAAGTCCTGCAGCAGCAGGAGGAACAGACTGGCTTTTTTTGTCTCTCTTTTTCAGCATCTCCATCGCCGTCTCAGTTCCTCTCCCCAGCAGCCTGTTCCCTTGGCTGTACGGGAAGCTCTTGGGGAGGCACTAATGCCATCTTGGTCTTGGCAGGTTCTGTCCTGCTCGACAGCAGGTGAGATGCTTGCTGCGTGCATCACTCAAGCTCTCTGCCCAAAGATGATTTTAACCTATCCTCACACCTATAAACACCCTGCAGAAAGACAGGGAGCGATGCATGCCCAGAAATATGATTTTTCTTTTATTCATACATAAGACTGTTCAGTCTCCCAGACAGGTCTTCAGTGTTACTGGGCCTAATTTTTCACCCAGCTATCTCTATTTTGAGTCTAGTAAACTTTATTTGACAGGATCATCTTCCCCAGGCTATAAACCTGCTATAGGAGGAAGGGCTAGCGTAGCTCCATCTGTCCCTTTCCCATCTTTCAGTCAGCTGAGCAGAGCCTCACAAATAATGAGGGTCCTGAGAGGTTCTTAGGAATCAGCAGGGAGGCAGAGGAGATGGTGTTTCCACTCGGGCAGATGCAGGTGAGTTGGGGCTGTGGCATGTCTGGCTTGGCAGCAGGTGACTGATCAAGCAGCTCGTCTTATCTATCGAGAAAGCGAGGATGAATGATCTACACTGCAGCTCCTGATCGCAAGCAGCCACCATCTTCCCTGCTCCGCTGTGTCCTTCCCAGGCCAAGGGCTGCATTCCTCACCGTGCCCAAATTGACCCCAGGGCTTCGGGGATGGAGATGCCCTGGGATACAGAGCTGGTACAAACCTGAACTAGAGAGCTGTGGCCAAGTCTACCTTGAGGCAGCATTTTACTGGCCCTGCTGGTGGGCACAGAAGAGAGTGTGAGCAGAGGAGGTGTCACAGCAAATGCAGATAATAATAAAAATTTAAAGTTAGCAGTGTTATATCTTTAAACCCCAACTATACCTCTTCAGGTTGCTTTCGGCATCCTCTGAATCAGAGGTGGAGGTGAATAGTTCTTCATCTTTCAGATGAACTGATCCCATGCCTGTCCTCTGCAGAACCCCAAGTCTATTAGCAGCCTCTGAAAAGCAAAAGTAAGAGAAAGAAAGAAAAGGTGTCAAGGAAATGACGAAGTAAAGACTAAGCCACATCTGCCACTGTGTAAATAAGCACAAGTCCACGGTCATTAACAGAGCTGGGCTCACGTGAGAGTCCTGAGCACCCAGCCCTGCTGGTCCTTGCTTCCAGCCAAATCACCACAAAGCCATATTAATCTATACTGGGTGCCCTCATGGCCGTCATAGGCTTGGGGATGCTGTTCTCCCAAGATGTCTCTTCTGCAGGAAGGCTGAGGATAATTAACAAAAACTCCCTCCGAGGACTCATTGCCTGAGCCAGCTCTGGGGCACGAGGGCTCCCAGCGCAGAACTGTTTTCTGGGGGTGCTGTGAGGACACGAGGGATGTAGCTTCACCCTAACGAACAGTCCCACGTGGCAGTCAAAGCGAGGGCTCAGAGCCAGGGACGGGGCTCCTCCGTGCCCGCCGCGTCACGCGTCTTTCCTTGCAGAGCCGACGCTTTGTGTTTATGCAGAAGAAACAACTGCTGCGTGCTTGTGAGCGCCAGCAGCCGTGGCTGTGTTGATCTAATCAGCCCCATGAAGCATGGTTTGGCAGCCTGTGTCAGTGTTCCCCGCCACGACACGGCCATCCTGTGACAGGCAGCGGCGGCCGTGAACCTCGGGAGGAGGCACGGTCACGGTGTACGGTCTGCAGGCTGTTCTCCTGCTCCAAGAGGGGATGCCCAGGCAGGACAGACTGCAGTGGGCTCAGCTCCATTTCAGCAGGTGGCTGCACTTTATTTTTGCCAGTGAAAAGTCGGTTATTAAACCAGAGCAAAAAAAGAGACAAGGAGAGGAAGCGAAAGAAAGGTCTCAAAGGAAAAAAATCCCTGCAAGAGTGCCTGGTGGAGCCGAGACCTGAGCACTGCCCAGGCTGTCTCCCGGTGCTGGCGTAGCGTGTTGTCCCAGCAGGTCTGGGACGCTTGCAGCCCTGCCTGGGGCCGGGGATGCTGGGCAGAACATGGCAAGGGCCCAAACCTTGTTGGGGTAGTTTGTCTCCATCCAGAGCTGACCTCGAGCATGCCTCCAGGTCTAGGAAGGGACAAAAGGTGGGATGGAGCCCAGTGAAGCCAAAGCTGTGCCCTTTGCTCATACCCTGCCTGTGCCCTTTCCGAAGCGAAGAGCCACGACAGCCTGAAGACATCTGCCACAGCACAGCGATTCGCTCCAGTCTGAGCTCCTTGAACCTTTTCCAAATGTCCCATGCAGAGGGAGGGGGGACAGCCAAGGTTTTGGCGTGTTTCCAGCCTCAAGGGTGCACGGTGGTGGTGAGGAGGGGAAGGCGGTGGAGCTCGTGTCCAGCTGCTTTGCCTAGGTCTCTCCACTGGTGTGGGAGCAACCAGTCCCAGGATTTGGCAGAGCCAGTGTAGGTCTGCTCCCTGTCACACATGGACTGTGCAGGGCTCTGGGGCGGAGGGAAACACTGAGGGACAGCAGTGCCAGCTTGGAAAACAGGTCGCCATCCTTCGCATCTTATAGTGCAACAGGAAAGGACGAAAAGGAATTAGGAAGGCTACGCTAGTTATTGCCCTAATAATTAAAAAGCAGAATTTATTCCTTCTTCCAGTGAGCCTCATGCACAGAATTAAACAGAAGATTAATGAGGTGCCTAATGGTTTGTGTAGCCCCACTCAGGAATAAAGCAACTGTTTGCTCCTTGTGTGACTGGATGTCTGCGAGCAGCCAGTTTCTCTCCAGATGATGTGCGCTGCTACCAGTGACAGCTGCAGATGGATGCTCGCGCTGCTTGCCAAGCTGCTGGGGAAAGCACTGACGCCGTTCTGAAAGAAATGCACTCAAACTTGCTGCTCCGAGTCACGGGTTTGAGAACAAAAGCTTAGGGAAGGAGCAATACCCAGAACACCGCTACAGTCGGGCTTGCTGGACGCTGCTTTCGCAGCAAGGTTACTCCGATCCAGTTGGGATTACAGCTCTTAAACTGCGATGCCACAAAGCTGCTGGTGACCCAGGGCACTGTGTCACCCACAGCCACAGGTCCATGGGTGGCCATGACAAGCAGACCTGCCTGCGTTCCTGACAAGCAATAAAACCTCAGCTGTATAACCGCGGCATGTGCTCCGACTGGACGTGTTATCTCTCACTCTCCCTCAATAATTTTTTTTTTTTTAAGGACCACCCAGTTAAAGTATTCGATTCCAAAACACTTGGCTTCTGCATCAAAACCACATGCTCTCCCCAGGCCTCTGAACACAGGCTCTCTGTGCCGGCTCCAGACACTGAAGCTTTCTCCCGGCGAGGTCTGGGAGCAAGCGCCGGCCCCCGGAGGTGGTTTGCCACAGCTGGGGCCGAGAAAGGCGACGCAGGAATTGGAAATGCCAATGTTTCTGCTGGGTACGCTCTGCATCTCTTCTTTACAGAAGTTTTCGAGGTTTTTTCTTGCAGGTATTGCACAGTGTACTGCAGTCTGCACAGCCAGCCAGCATGGCTTCAGATGTGCCTGCCAGGTCATGCATCATGACATGCTCTTCCTCTGCACCTCCTGCTGCCTTCTTCCCAGCGGGACACACAGTAGGGCTGGGGCTCAGCAGTGGCCGGTCCCTGTTTCTCCTCTCGGTCACTAGAAGTCTGCTCACAGGAGGAGCTCAGGGATCTGTGTCGGTGGCCTGGTGTTTGTGGGCATCACAGCAGTACCTAGCAAGGTTCACCTATTAACTTTTCTGAAGAGGAACCACGAGCTGAAAGACTTATCTCTGAGAGCACAGGGCAGGAGGTACCCCGGGAGGTGATGCAAGCCATCCCCTGTCAGATCATGTCACCGCATGTCCCCATCCCACCCCATGTGGGCACCAGCCTGCCCAGGACCTCCAAATACAGGTGAGACCCAAACCTCCTCCATGGCCAAACTTGGGACTTCCCTGCTGTCCCATCAGGATATTCTTCTTAAATTACTCTGAAATACCCTTCCCTGATACCCAAAGACATTGGAGAGCAGTTTATTCCCTTCCCTCTGCAGCAATCTCGTGCATAGCTGAGGGCTGTTATCACGTCTCCCCTCTGTCGTTGCTTCTAGACTAAACAAGCCCAGTTCTCGCAGCCTTTGCCCGCATGTCGTGTTTTCCAGACCTCTGATCGCGTTCGCTGATCGCCTCTGGACGCTTTCCTGGTGATCATCATCTCTCTTTAAAGGCAGTGCCCGCTGGATGCAGTTCTCCGGCTACACACGCGAAGCAAGAAGGATTAGTTCCCATTTCTTATGGACATCATTTCAATTTATACCTCCCAGGGGGAGGGAGAGGGGAGAAAGAAAACCTCTCCTTACCAGCTCCACTAATCACCCGTTGACAGTACTGTCTCAAAAATCAGGCTTCTCATATCCAAGCATTGCAAAACATAGTAATTCAGGAATTTTCTTCCTAATTCTGGTGTCTCAGGAACTGCTGAGGTGACCGGTTTTGGTGTTCCCTGCACCTGCAAAGGCTGGAAGCCCAGTAATCTACCCCAGCACACAGTGCTGAGAGATTACAAATGGACAGATAATGGAGCTAGGCAGAAAGAATAGAACTCCCATCCCCTGGGAGAGCATCAGGAGAAATTTAACGTTTTTCTCACAGAAAATCAAAATTCTGAGAATTCTGGGCTGAACACCAGTAGGGGTTTTTTCATTACATTTGGGATTTTTTTTAATTCCAGAAATGCTCTACAGTGTCTTCTGCATCTTTCTGGATCTTCCTCTCCATTCTCTGGCCAAATCCCATCCCCCAGGACACTCCACTGCCTGCCTTCAGCTGACCATGCTGTTCCACCACGGAGGAGTCTCCAACTACCCTGAGCCATCAGAGATGTCATTCTTTGGCAAAGTCATCCTTTTTTAAACAGAGAAAGCAATCTGTGATCCAAAAAAACCNNACNATGTCCCAAACGGTAGCCAACAAAACCGAATGCAGAAGACGCAACGCTAAGCAGCAGATAGCCAGATGCACCGAGTGCTGCTTTGTGGGAGGCTTCACAGCTTTTTGCGGAGGGACCAGTGTGCCCAGGGAGGTCCAGGCTTCGGGAAGGGACAGTTGCAATGGTGGGAGCAGAGGATTCCCGTCCAGACCTGTGTCCAGCAGCAAAGCAGCATGAGCTGAATGGGCTGCTGTTTGGCTTCTTGTTTGGGAGATTAAAATGACACAAGAACTGGGGGTCTCAGCTTTGCCACTTGTCCATAGAGCTTCAGGAAAGACTGGTGGGACCAGACCGGGCATGAGCTTAGATGGAAACACATCCCTCGCTACCAACCAGCATCCCGTCCTGTCCCACCTCCTGAAATGCAACTGTATGGGAAACAGTCTGTCAAAGCGCTCATGCCATAGATCCACTGGAAATTGTATTTCCTAACCGAGGGGCTTTTACAGTCCTTACAGTAAGTAATAAAACTTCAGGAGGATTTTCTTGTGGTTAGACACTGAGGCCTGTTTTGGCCAAGCAAAGTGCGCTGTGCTCTGTCCTCCGGATGGAGTGGAACTGGATTTATTGTTATTTATGTTTCAGTTTAAGCATTACTCAGAAGGTAGCATTAGTCACAAAGCTGGCTCCCCGCACGGCTACCCTTGTTTTCCTTGTGTTTCTCTTCCTGCCTTTAGCTGAATTCTCTTTGACATCAGCCATCAAACATTAAACTGCACGTAGATCACGTATTGTCAGGGGCTGGCAGGGTTTCTGACTTGGCCTCTCTCTGCTCTACAGCTGTTTGGAGAGCTTGCTTTGCTGGAAGGAGGGTGGTCTGTGTCCCCTGTCCTCTGAAGTCCAAGGAGCCCCTAGACACATGCTCAGACTGATGTGCTCTCAGCTTGTCCAAGTTCAAGTCTCAGCTGGAGCGTGGCTGCAAAACTACCTCGTGGGAAGAGGTTTCGCACTGTGAGGGAAAAAGAAGTGCAACACCGACCTTAGGTGCTGCTTACTCAGACTGTCCCTGTAGCCAAGGACCCCCAGGGAGCCTTTCCTCCCACCCAAAGCACGGCAGGCGAATTGCCTGATGGACCACTTGAGCTTTTGCCTTGACATGGAGGGAGCTGAAGGGGGCTGGCTCCGACTTTGGCATCCAGATTTGAGATGTCTAAAATCAATAATGCAATCCTACCCCATCCTCCTTGCTGTGCACCTCCTTCCATTTCCTACATAATTTCATCCTCCTGACCACAGTTTCTGCTACATGCTGGCAACTGCACCCATCATCGAGGCAGTTTCAGGTTGTTCCTCTTCCTATGTGCTGGCCTCACTAACCTTCACCCTCCAACTCACTCTTTCACATCCCCTTCGTTCAGAGCTGCCCCCAAGCAAATCTGTCCACGTGGGACCTCTCTTTCAGCACTGCCACCACCTCTTCTGCTGGGTGCAGTCATGTCTCTTCATCAGCCATAGATTTGCTCCCGTGAGTGCGAAGGACATGGCAGCGTCGGTGGATGGAGACCAAGGTGAGCAATGTGCCCACCTGATATTTGCTCTGTGAACTGAAAATGCTCCAGCAAACCTCTGCTTCCCATTGGATGAAGGACCCTCAGCATGTTCCCGGGGACTACGAGCAGAACTGTGATTCCCTTGGAGGTGCCCCCAGCTCTCCATCTCCACAAACTTTTCAACCCCAGCAGTTCTCCAGACCTCGGACCTCCTTGAAGCTGAGCTCCATGACTGTGTCTACGTGTCCATCTTGGCAAAGGCCCTCATCTTTCCTCCCGCAGCCTCTGCACTAGACAATGTCTCCAATAACATTTTCCAAAACAGATTATTATTTACTCACCCAAGGCAAAGAAAAATATTCCAACACAGGGCGGCCGCCTGCACTGCTCTTACCCAACCCCTGGCGTATTCCTCTCCGGGTGCTGTAATTTGGGAAGGGGAAGGCAGACAGCCTTGATGTGGTTTTTCTTTCTCCCGGAGCTTCTCCAGCACACTCATTCCCTCATCCCCATGCCAAGTAGCTCTCCTTCCTTTCTCAGCCAACATATAATTGCCTTCTGATATTACGGAGCTAAATGAAGAAACAGTTTGTTAAACTGCTTGGAGTTAGGTAAATAGACTTTTCCTAATGAAGGGTCCTAAACCTGTGCCCTGCCTGGTGGCCAAACCTGCCCTTTACCTTTGTGACTGCTAGACATTTTGGAAGGATCAATTCTGCACTTTAAAGGCAACTTTTCACACAGCATCCACAGCAGTGCTGGTATCCTCAGGGGTGCCTGGGACGGCAGTGACCTGCATGGGATTAGGAGGTGATCCTGTTTTACTGTCTCATCCCTCTGCCAGCTAAACGGTCTCATCCAAAATACCAGACAAATCCCAGTGTAGGGCATGATTAGTTTTCAATTATAAATTAGTAGATTAAAAAGTCATGCTAGTTAATTACAACAGGCTAAAGCAGTGACCTGGATTTACAGCAATGTTAATATGTGATCTGAGAAGTAAAAGCGATGGGACGATGGCAGGGAAACACAGCGAGAGAGCAGATCACATCGGAGGGTTACAGGGAAGGAGGTTGTCATCTTTGTGTTTTCTACTAAAAGATGTGGCTCCATCAGCACGGACATGCTGCAATATGGAGCCGAGAGCTGGAGCTCCCATCCCGCACCGTTTCCCAGAGGACCTGCATGCAAGTGTCCTCAGCCTCAGAAAGCAGCAGGACCAGCCGCGGTGCTGAGGCAGAGGGGTATCGCTTCCAATAACTGCTTGCAAAAGCCCTTCTGTATTCTGTGGCTGTCCACACGTTTTATATCAAGCTATAAATAAGCAAACCCCAAATTAACAGTGCCATCCTCCGGCTTTAAATTGTTTTCATGGATTCTGCTCTTGAAATCGCAGCAGACTTTGGTTCAAAGCTTCGTGGAAAATAAATCATGCAAGGAAAGAGATGGGACAGGCTAAAGTCTGCACTCCTCAGCTGAGTCTATAAAACTCTGCTGTGCCACTTGCACACGTCGCAATTTCTGAGCAGGACTGCTCCTTCTCTCACTGGTGTCTGCAAAAGGCGTCTCACCCCTCACAGCGTGAGCTGGATCTGACCCACACATTCTCTAACACTTACCTAAAACAGCAAGCAAGCCCCAGCAAACTGGTCAGTGGCAGCCAGGCCATTAACAATCCCTGTGATGCCTTCTGGCCTGCTGTTGGGTTTCACCACATCTAGCAGAGGTGGCTGGTGGGCACACGGGTCTGTGGGTCTGTGTCCCAGCAGCTCCTGGGTTTTTGGTGCATGAGCTTAAACCGTTCCCTGCAGGCTGGGTGACACGCGGGTGACAAAAGTGCCGGCAGAGTGAGTGCAAAGCAGAGCTGGGGGATGCACGGAGAGGAATTTCCACTCGGTGTCTTGTGGAAAGCTGCTGCCCCGGGGTAGGAACCTGCCTTCCCAGTTAATGGTCTCTCTTTGGCTGCACCAGAGCCAGGAATTGCCTGGAAGACAGAGGCAGGTTTATTTTTTTACTGCTGTTAATGAAGAGTGATCCCGGCCTGACCCTCGCATCACATGAGTCTTGGCATGGTAGGTCTGGCTGTGTTTTACAGGGCAAAGCCCGTCAAAGAGGAGAGACTGAAGTTTTTTGCCCTGTTTGAATTCCACATACCTCCGGATGAAAAACAAGCCACTTAAAATGATAAAAGGCCCTGCTTTTTATTTACTGGAGAGGCAACAAAACTCCTAGCTACATCTCTTCTGTAGGCTGTATTCATGCAGATCAGACACCGCTGGGCACACATTCTTTCTTGACTTAAAGCAACTGTCTGTCTGCAGCAGAGCTTTGAAGAGTGCTGCAGAAATGCCTGCCCGCCTGCTTGTCCCCTGCCTCTGTGGCTGAAGTTGACCCATCCTTGAGTCCTTCCCTCCAAGCCCTTCTGCCATGGCAGCATCCCTACGCTGTGCAGGAGAGGCAGGGTGGGGTGGAAGAGTGGTGGGTGTCCCAGAGGAGCAGCCATACAGGGGAGGGACGGTGGTGAAATGGATGGGAAGAGTCAAAGTGTGCTGCAAAGGGTCAGGTCGATATCTGAATGGAGTGGAGAGGGTCTGAGGCCGGGAGAGACTCCAAAGCGCTGAGGATGATGGAGGTAGAGAAGGTGAGGAAGGAATGGCGGGGACCTGACCTTGAGAGGGGAGAAGAGGCAATGGCAGAGAAAGGACACCAAAGCCACAGTGAAGGAGGAACAGACCTCCCTCAGCCCATCGGTGGGGTGGGACAGGAGAGAAGGGGTGACATCCCAAAGGTGGGAGCAGCAGTCCCTCCTGCAGCCCCAGCCCAGGACCCAAAACACCTCCCTGGTCAGTCAGAGACCAGGGAGGGAGGACAGAGGTGGCAGGGTCTTGGGGGAAATCCTGCTAAAAAGGGAGAAAGCAGTTAGCAGGGTTGAACCTAACCACGGTCTGAGAGTTTAAGCAGCTTATCCTACTTGAGACACTGCTTCACCTTAGGTGAGTTGCAGAAAGCCCCATTTTTAGCAGTTTCCAGGCTCCCAAGTCTTACCGATTTCTGTGCGTTACAGACAGGCTGTGAGATCCGCAGTCCCCCGGGGACAGGGGCTGCAGAATCAGGCAAGGTGAAGGTGGCTGAGCAATAAGCACTTCACCCCCCACTATCGCTGCACGTGTTCGTGTGATGCAGATGCAGTTGTCTCTGCCGGTACATGTGCTCTCTACTGCATTACATCATTGCAGTGAAACAGCAACAGGTAGCAATGCAGCATTCTGCATTCAAAGGCCAGGGCAGGCTTCTTGCTTCTCTCTCCAAGATAAACCACAGCAGCACCTGGCGGGAAACTTTTGTGACAGTTGTTGGGGCTTTGACCAGCCCCAAGACCTAAATAACTATGTCACCGTGCTTCGAGGAGGATATGTGCACCAGATTCAGGAACCTGGGTGGACACATGCGTTGCAGTGATGGGACCCCACAGCACAGTTCACTACTGTGATTTAGAGGTTGCTACGGGAGAAATAAAAGGGTCTATTCAACATGTCATCCTTGAATGGAGAAGAAGCTGTCATGGCAACCGTATATGAGTGTCATTCCAGCATTAGGACATACACTGCAAAACAGATATGGCTTAAGGTGTCACCCTATGGAGCCGGAGGAGCCTAATGGGAGATAGTACCCAGAGCCAGGGGACAGGCTGTCCCCGTTGGACGACGTGGCTGTGAGTGGAGACTCACCTCTAGGGCCAGCAAAGGAGGGTGGCCACATATGAGACTGTTTGCATCCCATCCTTGTCAGTATAGCAAGCATATGGGAACTTGTGTCAGTCAAAAAGGGTAGGCAGGCTGAACCTTTGACCAGCAGGAGTTGCTTTGGTATCCAAATGGCAAGAGATAATCTCAGTATTTGAGCCAGTGCTCCAAGCTGCAACGTTTCCGTTGTTTCACAGATCACTCTGGTTGCAGAGAAGGTTGTGCATCTGCTTGTAGACACTTCATTATCAAAGTGATGCTGATAAACTGGAGAAAATTCCTCTGGAGTTTTTTTGAGACACAGCTTTGCCAAGGAGCCTAAAAGGACTAAATGTGCTTAGGATTTACAAAAGGAGTCAGTTAAATGGCAACACACTGTCTGTCAGGTAGAAATGCTAACTACTTTGAAGAGGGAACATCAGTTTGGATGTTTTGCAGTGGTAAAACTTCTTGGGATGAATTTTGGCAAATGAAAATTTAGACTGGGTCTGGGAAAGTCTGAAAGGATGCTGCAGAAGAACTTGCAGAGGTTTTTTGAATGGGAACATAATGGAGGAAAAGAAGTGACTTTAAAAGGCAATAAAGGGACCTACTTACTTCCAGATGAGTTATATGGCTATCATCATATATTTCCTTTCTGCGATCTTTAACACAGCTACAACCTGTGGAATGAAGGGCTTGGTCCTCCTTCTAGGCAATCATTCCACACGCATTTTTACTCCTATGAATTTCAGTCAGGCAAATAATTTGCTACGTGCAGCTTATTACAAAACCAACCAAAGGTTATCCTGTTTCTGTACTATAAACACAGAGCAGTTTATGTGGCTTTCTTCACTCTCCACTCATTTGGCAAGTGCAAACAAAACTTGGTTCTTGTGTCACCCTCAAAATGTTTCCATGATTATTCACAAGGTGTGTGCCAGGCAAGATGTGTAACTGGTTTGCTGAAATCAATGACACTATTACTGATTTTCAGCCAGCGTCCCAAAATTAGCTATACAGGCATTTCTGGCATGATGTTTTGGCATCCTTATGAACGTATTTCCTTTTTGTAAAGGACAGTCACATTCCTACAAAGAACCACCCCCCACCCCCCACTTCCATGGACCTATATGTACAATGAATTGCAAGCGTCAGTGGCACGTTCAAAGAGAACTGACTTCAGAAATCACAGAAAGATTTACGATTCTGTACCTTTTGTCTGAGCATCTACTTGCAACCTGGGAACAGGAACACTGCCACGCTGTGCTAAAGACAGGGTCCTTTTCAAGTGCATGACTCTGTTAGAGCTGTGGGCCATGCTTGCATGAGCAGGTTAGCACCACTGGCATGGCAGAGGAGTTTGTGCACTGCATCTGGGGATGACACCAGCTGGGAGAAACTACAAGCATGCTGGAGCACAGGGTTTGAATTCAAATTCAGCTTGACAAATTGGAGAAATGGTCTGAAAAAATGGACCTCAATTCAGTAGGGACAAGTGCCAGGAGCTGTAGATTCGTGGTTGCACCAAAGAAGGCATAGAAACAATTGTTAGGGCAGCAAATGCGAAGGAAAAGGGAAGAAAGCAAAGTGGGAGCTGGTGGATTTTAAGCTGGACAGAAGTGGCAGTGTGATTCAAGAGAAAAATAAACCTGAGAAGGTATGAACAAGGAGAGAAAAACACAAGTGTAGAGAACACGACCTACGGGGGGAATGGGGGACAGGAGCTGCTGATGCTCCAATGCCCAGCAGTCTTCTGACATATCAAGTGTCTGCTGAAGAGAGACACAACCTGCAGCCCATGGTGAAGAGCACAGAGATGAGCTCGAACTGCACCCAGAAGAAGATTCGAACACTTTAGGACAAACATGAACAGCAAACAGGCTGGAAAAAGAGGTATCAGGGAGAAACCTACACCAGAAAGCAACTCAGGGTCTCTTTCTGACTGATTTCTTAGATATTTCTGCAAGCTGAACTGAGTATCAAAACCACTACTGCGTGGTGTAGTTAGAAAAGGCAACACAGTCCTGCCCCAACTGCAGCGAATTCCTCCCTCGATAAATTAGGCAGTAGGCTCAGAGTTTCCACTGCTGGCTAATCCATGCCCAGCCTGCTCCGGGTACAGCTGCCTCTCTGAGATTAGCTCCAGGATCATGCCCTGACCTTTGCCTCTCCTCACTTTGCTGTTTTTGTTTACTTCCTAAACTCATTTAAAATTCCTACATATTTGAGAACCTCGGTGCATCTACAGTCATGCAGTACCTGGTGAGTGACACCAATAACCGCGAGTGTGGCTGTGAGCATTGCAGAAACTGCTGGCGATCGCTCACCAACTTTTCAGCTGAAAGGGAAAATCGGTGTCCCCTGCGAAGTCTGCATGGCGCGGGGCAGGAACTGACCATGCCTGCAAAAATTTTCTAGCCCATCTGCATGGCGTGAGCAATTTGTTTTGTTGGGTCAGTAAATGTTACGTCTTGGCTTAATTTTACAAGTTTTTTCCTATTAAGGAGTGTAATAACTCTGATGAGCCTGCAGTTCACCAAGGGATTTTAGATGAGTTAAAAAGAAAAAAGGCAGGAGTGCACAGGGTTAAACCTCTGGGAAAGCATGTGCTGCAGCCTGGGAAAATATACCACCGGCCTGAAAATGGACGATTTGGTTTTCGTGTCCTGTTCCGTATTCTCAGGGGAGAGGTGGTGTACGGTTCTCTCTAGAAAAAGGATTAGGTCCATCTTAACATGAGTTTATTTTCTATTTCCTCCTGCTTGTCTTTAGGCTATTTGTGCTCTCTGTGTTGAGAATGGCTTCAATATGAAGCTTGATTTTCTAAGGGAAAACTTCTAGCACCTGCAAAGACTCAACAAAGACTCAGTACAAGAGCAACCAGCAAATTATGGATATTTGAGTCTGTCTTACCTGGGAGCTCACCATCCTCACGAAGATCTAATTTCTTCAGGCACAGGACTGGGTTTCTGGGTGCACCAACTGGAACAGCTTCACAGCAACAACTGCCCTGAAGTTGCTGCATTTTCTTTTCCTCAAATTCCCCTCCAAGGGAGAAACAGCCACTTCTCACCCAGCTAGCACACTATGATCTCCCAGCCCTGGGCTTGTTGGCTCTGCAGTCCATCTGGTGGGCTCCAAGTGGGGTGCCTGAAGGCCAAAGGATTTCCCGTTGTCCTGCAGTAGCCACCAAGCATTGCTGCAGGGCACCTTATCATTTTTCCTCCCTCCTTCTTTGTTTCCCAACTTGTATATACAATAAACACCTCAGCAACCAGGTCAGCACACTGTGCTCATACAGCGGCATAGGAGCTCCGGGGTCGTTGTGTTGCTGAAGAGTGATGTGTCAGAGCCACGGGTTTTACCTCTACCATCTCTGTGTATGTGCCACCAAAACAACGATCCAAGTGCTGCAGTGATATCTGCAATGATACTCTTGTTCCATACCCTGGACAACTGTGCTGGTCCCTCCTGCTCCACATTGCCCTGTTTGGCCCTGTTGTGCTCTCCTCCTTGCCCCACTGTCCAGCCCAGGCACTGGTAGATGTCACAGGGATGGAGACCAGTGACAGCAGGGCTGCAAGGGTGGGAGGGGAAGGATACGTTGAGAACTTTTCTGAGACATCACCCTCACCTTCTTCTGCATTGTGAAGCTTAGAGGAGGACCCCCACACACCCAAACAACCCCCCAGTTCCACTGGCATGACAACAGCAACTGTATTGCACAGGGATTTTCTCCAGTGCCTGGAGCATTAGGTGGCCGACAAGGAGCAGTGAGATGCCGAGCTGCATCGCTCTGCCTCCCAGACCAGGGTTAGCTCTCTGAGCAGTGCCTCTTCCCACGCAGGTGACACAAGGGGACTGACTACCCAGTGGGCCCTAATGTGAATGTTCCCATTCCCTTTTGTAGGACATATGTTCCAAGCAATGCGCAAGCGCCATCTGCGGCGTTTCTCATAAGTAAAGCCGGCAGGAAGGAGAGCGGCAGAGCTGAATTTAGTCACATAGCTCTCCCGATGTGTCACTGCCGAAAGGTCAACTCATCTCCCCTTACCCTGCAGGCGCGGCGCCCGAGGGAGCGGGCGGCATTATGCAACCTGGCCTTGTCAGGATCTTTTTGTACTTGGCAGGGCAGCCATACCTCTGATTATTATTTCCTGCAAACAGCCTCAGTGCTTTGCAGCACCCTGGGAAACCCTCTGTGCCACGGGGCTGGCGTCTAGCTGAGCCTGCTGAGGAGATGCTGCTGCTTGATTGCTCTCCATCTTCTCCACGGCTCAGCTGCTGCTGCCATGCTCCCACAAGGCCAACCCTCTCTTCAGTATTTTCCTTTTCTGACAGCTGTTGACATCAAACCTTGAACCTGGAGAACTGCAAAAAGAAGAGCCAGGCACGCTGGGAGAGGCAGCATGATGGCAGAGTAGGGACCGAGCAAATAACTAGTGCTTGGCAATGTATCAATGTCTGGTCGTGATGCTGTGAAGCCTTCAGCAAGTAACACAGCTAGGGGAATAGGCCAGGGGGGAGGACCGATGCGCTGAGCTCGGTGCCCAGAGTCCCCCAGGGTAGTGGGCACAGAGGTGGGAGTGAGTCGCACTGCAGGATGCGGCTCTGCGTCATACGCTGCCACCGCATAACCCATGTTCACTGTCATGTCACACCTGCCTTGGGGCTCCTCTTGGTCTTCCAAGTCCCCCAGCCTGATCTTCTCCCTGCTCACTTCATGGCTTTCACCTCCAGGCTCCCAGAACAGGCCTCTTTATCAATCCCACGAACAAAAGCTGGGCTGGGGGGCAGGGTCTAAATTTATTCCTGAAACAATTTTGTTGATTTGTGCAGTTGAGAATTTTTCCCTAAAGTCGGGGATCTGCTGCCTTTCCTCCCAGAGCAGCCTGTGAAAGCAGCGATGCTCTTTGTGGCTCCAGAAATCAGATCAGCCAGATGGATTGGGGGCCATGAATATGCCTGGAGCAACCAGGTGCAAGTGGTAAAGAAAGGTGCCACCACGGCAGGGCAGACAGCAGAGAAATGGAAACCACTTCATGTGCTTGCAGCGGTCCTCAGCACTGCCCTTCTTCCTCTGTCTCCAGCGGGACCTTGGCCATCGATGCTGGGTGTGAAGGGTGGCACCCAACACATGTCTGGAGCTGCTCAGACTGCTCCAGGGAGGGAAGAGTCGGCTCTGCCCATGCACGATTGCCCACGCTTCTCTGAGCTCACCCAGCCACAAGCGCTGGCTGCTCCCTTAGCCTTCCTCCCTGTTCACATCATCGCATGGGGGACAGCACCTTGCCCCAGGGATGGGACCGCAGCGGTGGGAGCCGAGCTGCTGCAGACACTCACGCTCCCAAACCCCTGGGAGAGTGAGATCAGACGTGCCTCTTGGGAGGAAAACACCAGCACAACACAAGCCCTCGGACTGCTTTGTTCAGAGCAAGAAAAAACAAATATTTTACTTCTTAATTAACATACTTCAACCCTCAATTATGCCAAGCAATTATTCCTTCTATATGTCACTCAGTCTAATGACTAGTTAATAATAAGCCATGCTGGCCTGCAGCCTTCAAAGCCAGGAAGCAGATTTTGGAGTTAATCTCTTTTCACAACAAGCTTCAAAACATGTCTGTGTTTATTCTGGGACCAAACCATTGGGAATGAATAGGCCTGAACAGGGCAAGCAATATTTTTCTCTATGGGATTTTTTATTATATTGTTATTAAGAAAAGTGAATAATAGAGGAAAGTGCTTTGAAATGATGGCTGGAAGGTGGCAGTAGGTAAGGCTTTGGACTAGTGAGCCTGGACTATGTCTGAAAGCAAAAGCCCGTCAGCTGCAGAGCACTGATTAAAGGTTGTGCTGCCCTCACCCTGCCACGAGGTTCTCCTGCTTTCTCCAGCCTTTCACCATTCGTCTCATTTGGAGCTGAGCCTCACACCCACCAGGTTTGCCCATAAAACCACCCTCACAACCATAGCCTCCCTGAGCAGCATTTCGGGCAGTTGCTCACAGTGCTGGAGTAGTTTAAAATATGTAATACCAAAGTTATGCCAGGCTTTTAGATGTCCTCCTGCTGCTGTGGTCCCAGGTCTGGGAGTCCTTCAGGAGCAATGTCCCTAAGCCTCTTTCTTGGTGGCAGGCTGGAGCATCTCCAGGCTACCTGCACCATCCCTTTCCCAGGTCCTGATAATCCAGGCTGTCCGAGGCTTGCTGGAGTTCAAGGCAAGCTGCAGCTCCTCCTGGCCCATGGAGATGTGGAGGCGGAGTGAGGGGGACTTGCTTTGGTCCTGCCCAGGCATGTAGTCAGGATGTCGGCAGCCGAGCATTTGGAGCCGGAAGCTGAGAAGCTGACCAGTGTGGACAGCCATGAGCATCAAAGTGCTCTGATTCACCCCGGGGAGACGTCTCTCACTGGTAATTGCATTTTTTCTTCAACAACTCCTATGTTCCCTTCCCACATCTCCATATCCCCCTGCCTTGAGCAAGACAATCCTTTTCCAGCGTAACAGGCAACGCGGGAATGGGGAAACAGCCCAAAGCACTAGAGACATCAAAGTGAGCGAGCTCTGTAATTCATGATGTCTCTGCAAGGCAGGCTCAGAGAGAACAAGAAAAATTCCTTCTCCAGAAAGATGTGGCAACATGAGCAATGCAAGGGGAGGAAAACTTTGAGGAGACATGGAGCAATTATTAAACATCTGTCTTTCTGAAGGAGGAATCAGATGTTCAAAGACAGTAGATGATGTGAAAAAGAGAAAGAAGTGGCTAGAAATAAATAAATAAAAAGAGCAGTTTCACTGAGCAAGAAGATCAGGACTGGACATGCTACTGCAGAAAGCAAGGTGGCAAGGCCAGCAAACCCAAGCCAGCTCTGGGGAGATGGCTTCCCACAGCCTAGGGAGTGAATCAAGGCTCCAGCCACAGCTCAGGCTCCCTGTGGAGGTGGCCTTCCCTCTGGCTCTGGGCCACTTGCAGCCAAAGGGTGTTTTACTGAGAACTCCAGTGCTTTCAGGTGGGAACGATGCACCCAAACACCTTCTTGGTTTGGTGTTTACTCACATTGGGTCTTGGCACCTCTGCTAAGAAAGTGCTGCCTCCATCCCTTATGAAGGAGTGACCAGGGTGGAGGCTTTCCACTTTGGGGTGCTTGTGCACTACGTGATGGGTATCTCTGACAGCTTCCCCAACAGCCTTACTGGGAGGGCTGGAAGCAGGTTAACAACACTCCCAGCTGACAAATTTCCCATCTCTGAGACAAGTCTGAGTTAGGGACAGCTTCCACCTGCTGAACATGGAGCATCTGGCAGGAGAACAATAACCACGACGAAAATACCAATGCAGGTGTCACTGTCTCTTGTAAGAAATGTGTCCCACTTCCTAGATTTTTCAGGAATTAATTGAAAATATATTTGTGGGGTTTTTTCTAATGGGCGTTGTCATGACAACTACTACAGCTACTCAGAAAAATAAAGGCATGGCTCACACTGTCACTAAGGCCATCTGTCCCTTCCATGGAGGGTCATTACCAAGCCATGTACCAACCTCCTGGAGCCAAATCTTCATTTAAGCCCATGGTGATAAAAGTCCTGGGTACAATTTATCAAAAAGCTTCTCTCCTGAATCACTGTTTCTTTTCTCCACACTGACATGATAATTTCCTCTATATCGGTGCAAATTAAATTCTAATACGGAAGCTTCGCATTTCAACGTGATGGAGAGCTTTTCTTCTCTAAGATGCACAGAAGCATCACACCCATCGTGGAGGGAGGAAAAAGGATTAAATACAAATCAAGGCACACTAGAACAAGAGCATGCTTTCCTTGTCTGTGTCTGTGAACCTGCCTCCCAGCTCTACAAGTGTAGGAGCCCTTCGACAGACATGGGAAAGACAGTTTTGCTAAGGTGTCTTGTAATTAACTGCCTTAAAGTTATGGTATTATGTAGTCTGGGTGGCTGCATGTTCCTCTCTGAGTTGTGACCAAAAAACCCGCTGAGGATGGAGGCAGTGAGCGGTTCCTGGAGGGGTGTCTGGGATGCAGCGGTGGGCAGGGCTGATCTGCCCTGGGCAGGGGGAACGGAGGTGAGCGCAGGCGCTTCCCTGCCGTGAAACTGGGGGCTGCTCTTGGAGTATTTTGGGTGGCATGTGACACCATGGTCCTTGCTAAGGTGCTGCCTGAAGAGCCCCAGGTCTCACAGGGAAGGAAGGGGCTGCCTCCACCGGTGCAATTTGATCCAGGGGATATTTTCAGTTGTCCTTTCTCCATGACACTGCTACAGAGAGGGCACCCCCGCGTCTCAGCAACGTGAGCTGTCCTTTCAGTGCTGTCATCCCCACCATACGGCCCATCTGAGGGTTGAAGGCCTTGGGACCCCTCGGCAGGGAGCAGGGGGCTGTGTGAATGGCTGTCTGCAGGCAGGGTAGATCCTCGGCAGGGTGTTAGATGGGGGAAGTGCAGAGGTGGCGGGGTTCTTCCCTGCCCCGTGGGTCTGTACTGGTGTGGCTGGGGGGATGAGAAGAGCTCAGGCATGGAAATTTGCTCTCCACATGGCAGGAACAATTCCCAGCCCCACAGGAGGAAAACACTGGGGAAAACTTCAAAGGAAACCCCCAGCTTCAGTTCAGCAGAGTGACAGCTTTTCATTTGGATCCGCTCTGGAGCTGGAGGGTCTTGCTCGAGGCACAGGGAGACTGGGTGGCTCCAGGTTCAACTCCAAACAACTTATTTCTGGGGTCACTGCAAGCTGCTAAATCTTATTCTGCCACCAATTCCCCATCAGCCACGTCTGTGTTACAAAGCCCAGAGCTCCACTGGTGAGCAGCAGGCGGTTAAACCTCTAAATTATTGGAGATCCCATTCCCAGGGGCCGCTGAGACCCTGCCTGCAGACCGACAAAGTCTATTTGCATTTGACATTCAGTGTAAAGTCAGGAGCAGGCGGAGAGTCAGCTCCAACCAAAACTGCACTGGTATTAGCTTGACCCTTGTAACGTGAATCTGCTGTGCCCGCGTGATGCTGTGCATCAGAATAATCTCTGACATCTGCTGCGGTACGGGGCCAAAGCCACCCTCAGTGGAAACAGCAGGGCTTTATTTGACTCAGTGGCCTTTACTCCAGGGCTCCTTTTGGCCCCGGGAATGTAAGTTGCTGCCTCCACAGTTTTATTTACTGGATGCCTGTCTGTGGTTGTAGCTGTGCTTTCTTGGATGGCCACTTGTATCCTGTGCTTTGGAAGCTGCTTATATTGAAACTTGACAATGAAACTCAAGCCAAAAGATACCTGGAAGAAGGTGATCAATCTGAGCCATTGTTTTTCTAGGACTGTTAATTCCAGGTAATCTCAATTGTAAACAAATTTTGCAGTAATCAGGAAAAAAAGTATGTAATTTAGCTGTATCCCTCCTTGGAGAAGCACAGCTGCTGTGTTGTCCTAGAAATCTTAACCTGGATGGAAATCATGAGTTACTGTGGAGAAGTCGCAGAGAAGTTGCTTGGAGGACCTGGATCTGAGAGTGCTGCAGAGTCCTCAGCTCTGTCCTGATGCTGGGGAGACTGATGTGCCTTTGGCCACGTCAGGATCATTGAAGTTCTCAGAGCTGCCCAAATGGTGTTGAGTGCATGCCCTGTTGTATGGGTACACAGTGTTTGTCTCTTTGTACGACAGGAACCACTTGATTTCCATACAGCTGTTATTAATTTGTACAATTTACAGAACACCATGGCTGATAAGGTCACTGGAGCAAGACAAAGCAAAGCTCTGCTGCACTGATATGTGCCATGACTGTGTGGGCATGGGACAACCCTGGGATAACCCTGAGAGCCACGGACAAGCCAAACACCACTGAACTTACGTGTGATGTGCTTAGAGTGAGCCAAGTAGAACAGGTCAGTTTAAGAAGCAACAAACTTCTATGTAACAGCCCTGCACATTGATTTACAGAAAAGCCAAGCAAACCTATCCAAAAGAAACGAAACAGAGAGGAACAAGGGCAGGGGAAAACCAGAGCAAGGACATCAAATGAAACCATGTGCCCTTGGGCCCAGGCACCAGTGAGTGCAGAAGAAGGAGCCTAAAGGGTTTAGTGGAGGACACTTCCAGAACTCAGTGTCCTCTGGTTTTATCTTTTGGGAAGTCTTTTATCTTTTGCAAATGCCTTTTCCAAGATTGCAAACAGAAAATTTCCATGGCTTCAAGAGATGCTTCTTGTTATCTCAAGACTCAAGTTCCTCTTCCTTTAGTTGTAAAGGGGTAGAAGGACTTCTCGTCTGCTTTTCCTCAGTTGTTGTGATTTCCAGGGAAGAAAACAGAGTCAGGAGCTCTGTGCACGTTGGACCTCCCCCATAGCCTCATGCACATCATGGTGCAACTTCCAAGTACTAGAATTAATGAAGAGTAATTTGCTTGCCCTGCTGTGCTCAGTCCCAGGAGGGCAATCCACTGGCTGGGGTGATGCTGACACATCCGAGATACATTACCACATGCTCAGTCTCTAACTCGGGAAAAGAAAACGTGCTTTGGCACTCCTCTTGGAAAGGCTTTGGACACATGCTTCAGGAGCAGAGCTCTTCACAAGCATGTTCCTTGTGTTCCTCGAGGCAAGCTCCATGTATCTGTGTGCACGGCTGTTGTAGGAGCAGAGCAATACACTGGTTTTTCACATGAGGACTAAGTAAAGGTGCCAGGCTTGTTCCTTGAGACCTGGTCCCAAACCAACAACCTGGCAGGAGAAGAAGGGCCTTCCTTATGTGAAACCAGAGTCTGTGCTGGTGCAAAGCAGAATACCACTGGTGAAGGACTAGCACTTGCTCATTTGTGTATGTAATAGGGGCTGCAGCAAGGGAAACTCTGATCTTTGGTATCCCTGTATTCGCCACAGAGCTTCATCCAACAGGACGAACGATTTATCTTCTAAAATAGAGAATGATGTAATTTTTTCTCTTTACCTTCCCCAAACAAAGAGCTGAGCTGGTGACTGCTTGAGGTCTATTCCTGATCTGTATTTGTTAGAAGCTGTTTTGACCGAGTTTTGCAAAGCTGCTAAAGAAGTCTCTCATGTAAAATGAACAAATCAAGCAAATTTTTGAACTACTCTGCCCAGTCGCAACATTGCCGCTCTTTGTCCTGGGACACCAAAATTTTACAGCCTGACCTGGTTAGTACGTAAAAATCCAGATGTCCTGTCCCCTGGTTGGCCTAGGGACACAGGGATAAAATTTAACAGTAATTGTCTATGTTAAGGTGAATGATTCTTTCATATTAATTTATTTCTTATGTTGCTTGCAGCAGTGTAACCTTATGGGGTGGCTGTCCAGCCCACAGAGCATGAATAACAGGAAAGGGGAAGAACAATAAATGCATAAACTCTGTCTACCTCCTCAGAGAGACAGTGTGACACAGGTAAAGTTTGGTTTTTTGATTTTGTCAGCTCCATGCCTTTCATTTCTTACTTTAGCCTATATTTGGGGCCAGAGAATTTTCCCAGAAGGCCCAGATCCCCAGCCATACATCAGGTCTTCTTGGACTACTCTCGATGGCATGTCCCACCAGCGCAAACAACCAGCACAGCTCTGTCCCCTTTCTTTGGGATTTTGGATGGTGTGGGAAATTTTCCTCAGATCCAGGCCCATCGTCAGCAGATGGTAACAGAAGAAAAAGAGAGAGCAGATCGCCTAAGTTTGGTGGTTACTTGGGAGCACTTTCTATTTGAACCTGGGCTGTAACTCCTAGGCTGCAGACATTAATGGTGTGTCCAATGCTTTGCTTTTCATCAGAAATGCCCACCTCACTTATTTTTTCACTGCAATGATGCAGTGCTTTGTCCCATTCTATTCCCCTTCCTCTTCCTCATGTGTCTGTAGCTCCTACATCTTTGCTTTCCTGTTAGTGCTGTTTTGAGATCTTTCTCATACACAGCCTTTGCTTCATGGGTCAGCCTCTCTGTGACTTTCCATCTGACTCACCAGTTTGCTTTTCTAAATCTCTTAACAATTTCTGCCTCACTGTGCATCTTCATTTATCTACTGACATTATTCGCTCCAATTTAGCTCTGAAAACCACTCAGAGTGGTGGTTATGGGAAGGATTGACTCAGGAATGAGCCAGACACAAGGCAGTCTTGTCGCCTGGGAGAAAGTACTTCTAAGAGAACTTGGCTTTCTAACTCCTCTGCAGTTTTCCTGCAGTTCCTTGGAGATATTTTTAAACCATGAGAGAAGATGACTGAATTTAATATGGCAATGCTGAAGTGAAGAATGCAAGAAAGTTTCAAAATTCAGCTATTCTCATTCTTAGCAAAATGAGAGTCCAGAAAGCTGACCCCTATGTTATTTTTCAAAGACGATAGGGTCTGATTTTCTTCCAGTTACAAGGAAGACGCCATGGACATGTGAATGCTCAAATAGTGACTCTCTGTCTCAGGGACAGAAAGTCTCTTCCGAAGTGCCCCAGGCACAGATGCTGTGAATGAAGGGTTAGATTCCCAAGATGACCAAGCTCTAATATTTTCAGGCATTTTAAAGCTGATGAGATATTAAATATGAGATTTGTCTTGAAACTTTCAGGCAGGTAGCTGGGTGGGGTGTTATTGATATGCTGGGTATCCATAACAAGATAACCAAGATGCTCCCCAGCCTTCCCTCAGCCCCCAAAGCTAAATACATCTGCATTTTCCTGCATGCATCTAGGAAAGGAAAGAGAACTTGGCAACTAAGAGGGCAGTGTCTTAGCCCTATCTACGGTTAGCCAGTAAACTGCCCATTTCCCAATGACTTGTCAACTCCATTGTTTCAGCTTATCTGGAGACGATTAATGGTACTGAGAATGTATGGAAATTTCAAGGAGGTCATCACTGCTGTTCAGTCTGTAAACAATCTGTGATGGACATAAATGCATTTCTGAACAATAGTTCAGCATGCCCATGGGCAAGAGGCTACCCTATGAGAAGAAACCAGAGCTGCCAAAACCCTACACTGTTTGATGTGAGTGGTGATTTAGCTTTACCAGTACTTGTGGTGAAGCCACCATCATGCAGGAAAAGCATTTAAAATGAGTGAACAAAGACAGCATTTTTCATTACATTAGCATTACATTAAGCCACAACTTTTGGATTTGCAGAAGAAAAAACCAACCAAATGTTTTCAGGCAGCATTTTGACATTGAATCTCCGGAAATGGAAACTAAGGATCACCTCCTCCATTCCCAATACCAAGCTTTTGCCATTGCAACTCCTTTTAAGTGCCAAGAATAGGGTGAAGAAACACCCAACTTCTGAGTTTTTTTTATAGAATCATAGAATAGTTTGGGTTGGAATGAAACCTTAAAGATCATCTAGTTCCAACCCCCCTGTCATGAGCAGGGACATCTTCCACCAGACCAGGTTGCTCAGAACTCCATCCAACCTGGCCTTGAACACTTTCAGGGTGGGGGCATCCACCACTTCTCTGGGCAACCTGGACCAGTGTTTCACCACCCTCATGGTGAAGAATTTCTTCCTAATATCTAATCTAAACCTGCCCTCTTTCAGTTTTATATTCATTTTGTGTAAAGTTCTGGTAGAAATTCTTTGCTGACATTCCAAAAATTCAACAGACCTTCCTTTATGAGAGTTGCTGACTCAAAAGAACATCTTCCGCTTACTGGTCTTAAATGGCCACCAGAAGATTCTAGGAATTCTATATTTCTTGCCTGAATGCAAGTGTAAATTCATCCCATGAGATATAAACAAATATTAGCGAGTACATCTTCTCCATGAATGAAACAAAAAAAAAGTCCATCCTACGTAGTCACATGAATTTTATCAGCTTGTGGAAAATTCTTGAGCTGTGTATATCCATACTAACATGTATCCCAGTTAAAGAGACACAAGCAATAAGAGGACTTCAAAATTTCTTGTTCATGCTCTGCCGATAAGAACCTATTTTTGAAACATTTACATTTCCAAATAAGGAAAATGCTAAAAACAGAAATCTGTGAATTAGCTACTGTTCTCCTTAAGAAGACTTCTTGTCCATTTTTTTTCTGTCTCTTTGTTCCACAAGGGAAGCATAGCAATTAGCGCTGATTGTGTGACTGGTAAATTATCAACTACTAACTTCCATTCTACAATGCACTTAAAAGACAGCTTTGATTGCAGAGACCAAGATCACAACTCGAGATGTCTGGGGTCCATGGGCTTGTGCAAGCCCACACTGAACATGGAAGAATCTTTAGCTTTCTGCAAGATTTTCTAATTTTCTGGGTAATGGACAGTGGCTAGCATTACTAAAATTAAGTGTGAAGACATTAAACTTTGTTGTTATTCTGAGCTGTATGGTGAGTCATAGCTGCCACAGATTTGTTTAGATCATACCAGACTGACCTAATTTCATCTTTGACAGAGCAAGAGAAAGTAAAGAGATAAGGAGGAGCAGTACAAAGTCATTTATCTTGAACTTACGAAGGCTTTTGTACTGCCTCATATGTAATTTTCCTAAGTCAGCTCTGGAAATAAGGTCTAATGATCAATACAGAAAGATGCAAAACTGGTTGGGAAATCATACAGGCGAAAGAGATTCAGTGCTCGTTGTCAGACTGGTATTACTGGCAGTGTACATGGAGCACCTCAGCATTGTTCATTGTTGTCCTTAAGAGCTGGAGAAAAGAAGAGGAGAGGAGAGGAGAGGAGAGGAGAGGAGAGGAGAGGACAGGACAGGACAGGACAGGACAGGACAGGACAGGACA
>Ga0065711_1026882_pt1 | contig 57727 bp, 29 predicted proteins | sample Hoacrofraction12_FD_59098 | JGI IMG/M metagenome (GOLD analysis project Ga0065711, IMG submission 59098) | Hoatzin crop microbial communities from Cojedes, Venezuela - Epithelial fraction 12 v2 (version 2) | ecosystem: Host-associated > Birds > Digestive system > Esophagus > Crop | place...
CTAGTTTGATTTTTTTTTTTTTTTTTTTTTTTTTAAGATATTTATCAGTTCTCAGTGATTCCAATTTTCTATTTCATTTGCCTTTGGGAAAATATCTCCCACGGTGCTATCCTCAAATGTATAACAGACCGAGATCTTGGTTGTACTTTATCGAGTGCGTTGAAAACTGCCTGAGCAGCTGGAGCTGGAGGATGGCAGTGAGTGTGAAGCAGCTTTGCAGTAAAGGCACAGGGCTCTTGCTGGAGCCCCGGCTGAACAGGAGTCAGCAGTGCGTCCATGCTGTGTAGGAGGCTGCGGGTGGCCGGGGCTGTGTGAGGCCAAGTAGTGGCAGCAGGTCCGGGGAGGTGATCCTTTTGGTCTGCTCAGCGCTGGTGGGGCCACGCCTGGAGTGCTGTGTCCAGTTCTTACTTCAATTTCTAGGACTGGTAACACTGAAAGAGAGAATTTAGTGAAGCAAAATATGGAATTAACAGAACTCTAACCATAGGGGACTTCTGCTCTGCTTATTCCACCAACACCAAAGATGCTCTCATACCCCTCCCTAGTATGTGTGTACATCCATGAACACACAACTTTGCCAAAAGAATTGCTCAATTCACATGTTATAAATCAGATAGAACCAAAGCTGTTTCATGATTGAACAAAACAGAACTAATGGACAAGCAGTGAACTATACATTCAAGAACTAATGGACAAGCAGTGAACTATACATTCAGGATCTATATCAGTAGTACGACAGAGAAACCAGAACACTAGTCACTTACAAAACATTAATAAACACCTTCAAATTTTTGAACACCCTTCTATAACTGATGTCAGAAAACTCCATGCACCCTCCTGCTGCATGCACACCTTTGCCACTGCGCCCACCCCGGCTCTGACAGCTGAGGGTGTTACCAGCATCCCGCTGAGCGCTGGCTCCTCTCCTGTGGGTGCTGGTGAGGCTCAAGCTGTGGATCCCTGTGTCACCGATATTGGGAGCAGAACTTCTGAACGCCAATGTAGCATTAAAAAGCACACATTCTTTATTACAGCACCGGATGCACGGGGGATCGCTGCTCGTAATGTGCATGCCGTGTGTTGCCTCACCCCAAGCTTATATCACCCTGTTACATGTGCATTAAGTTTCCTGGAATAGTCATACATATTTATTCTATTTCCTGGAACTAATTCTCATATTTGCATAGTCATTATGCATGCGGCCTGGGTCTCTGTGGGGCTTGCATGGGGTCCTCGATGGTCTCTGGTGGTCCCTGGTGGCTGCAGAAGTGGTACTGCTTAGTGCCCTTTCCATGAATTCCGAGTCTTTCCTTCCACATGTGGTCATGAGTTGGCTCACTGAGAAGTTTGTGGATTTCTCAGGTTCCCTGTCTTGGTGTCTGCTGGTTTATCTGCACTTCTTTAGGATGTGCTAGTTATATGTCCTTGTGTGTATTCCTGGTTGAGACCTCTGATAGTCAGTCCTTTGTTTTCTGCTTAACCCCTGTGAAGTTCCCCACCACCCACACACACCATGTGTACCCCCTGTGTACACCACATGGTGTACCCAACACCCATGCTGCTGTTGGTGCCCGTGGAGTTGTTGGGGTGCCCGTGCTGCTTGCTGCACTGCAGTGGCCTGAGTGCCGTGGGGAGGTGGCACCCCAGGGCGGCTGAGCACCCCTGCAGCTGGGTGATCCCGGCTGCGCTGATGCCGTCAGCCCAGCAGCTGGAGCACAGCCCTCTTCATGCTGCTCACGTACTTTCTTTCAAGCTGACTCCCTTGTTTCTCTAGTATCTTCTGTTAATTCCTCGCTTACTGTTTGTATGGCAGATAGTTGCTTTAACCAAACTGCGTAACTGTCGAGTTCATCTTTAGAAATGTCGGTTTCTGGGCAAAGACCCCCTCAGACACTTTTGGTTGTCCTGTTCGAGTACATGGATGGGACAGTCCCACCCCATCCGGGGGTGGTACCTGGGCCATGCACCCCAGAGAGGTCATGGGGATTCCTGCCCACGCACTCAACGCACGCAGACGGTCTGTATCTTAACTTGCAGTTGGGTCTGAACTGAAGAGCAGCTACGTTAACTCAACCCAGTATCTGGTATGATTAATTTGAGAATACTTGCACAGCTACACAAATCAACTGAAAAAAACACACTACTGGAGGGATAACGGGTGGTTTTTGTTTCTCAAATAGCTCTCTGCTTTTGACATTACCATATGCAAGCGAGAACAATGACAGCCCAGCAGTCAGTTTCCTTGACTTTCAGCAGGCGGAATTTGTGAGCATGCTTGGCAATTTGTTCTTGCTACCATTCAGTAAATTGTCATATTTACCTGGAGATATCCAAAGTATCTGGAACAATAATAATAAAAAAGTGTCAGCTCTCTGGGTGTGCTAATGGAAGATGACTTTTAACTTGTTTGCGCACACGAATAAAACATCAAATGTCTTTATTTCCTCAAACTGACCAAAAGATGAATTTCAAACCCATAATGGCATTAAAATGCATCAGAAATGAAAACAACATAAGGATTCATCATAGATCAGAAAACAAAAGTGCTTTTAAACTATCAAGAGCACACTCTATGCTATTCTAATTTTTTTCCACTTCAGGCTTCTGAAATATTTATTAAGGAATAATCTGTAGAATAATGAATATTGCTTTCCTATTGAAGTACAGAATGCATGCTATATTTCTGCTATAGTGTCTTATTAAATATGGATGTTGTGAGTTTCTAGTCACTTTGGGGCCAGCTACTGACTGCTCTGTCTTTTAGCAAACAATGCTAGTTCAGTTAAGGTAAAAAAATCAAGACCATGAGTTTGGTGATGGCTTCTCAAAATTAAGAAAAAAAAAAAAAAAATCTTTTCTGTCTTTTGGTGAGGTTGGGGATATTAGAAAGCTAGATATCCAATAGGGTAGTTAAGCATTTCAATATTTCATATATTCCACAAATTTAGTGCATCTCACTGTCCAAGTAAAAGATAGATTTAATGTTTGAAAATATTAAATGTTTAAGCAGAAGGATCTCAATAATGAAGCATATCATTCCTTAATACATAAAAAATAAAATTCAAGGATGGTAAAAGAAAGCATCTAGGATGTGTTCAGATAGTATAAAAGTAAAGTTAATAGGCATTACTAAATTTCTGCCTACAAAATCGTAGGAGTTGCTACTTCAAAATAAGAGAAAAAAGCCAATGTTTGTTGTGTATCTGGGTATTTCTGGCTTTTTCATATCCTCTGAATAATACACATTCTTCTCCAAGAAGGTAAACTGTGAAATAACCCACATGAAATAAAAATGCTTTAACCAAGTGATTTTATGCAGCTGCTGCTGACAAGCCACACCTGTTTATTATTTTGGTTCACTCTAAGGTTTCTAGGTTGCTAGCTGGCAATAGTAAAGTCATTTAAGGTCATAATTAGAGTACATAAAAAAGCCAATGGTCCTGGGATGACTGAGGACAGTTGGAAGTTGGATCAGGGGCCGTAGAAACAGTTTTTTGTATTGCTCTCGAAGAAGGCCTGGCCACATCAGGCTGTATGGTGGGCTGCATTTTCAAAACCGTGTTACTCCGTCTGTATGGCAGCGTGAGTTAGTGAATACTTTTGTTTGGAAAGAGATACTCCGCAAACAAAAGAAATGGTTCTTGGAAATGCAGTTGTCCATCTGTGCCAGGTATGTGACACATTTTGTTCTGCCTTTTCCTGGGCTGGTACACAGTTCTCGTCCCTTCCAAGTCGTGTGGAAGTGTGGGCCTGTTGTTGACGTGCTTAAAGTGATCTTTTGGTGGGATTATTGTTACTTTGAGGGAGGAAATTGCAAGATCTGTGAATGCACAATGATTTTGCTGTGTCTTCCCAAAATTGTTTCCCTAGCCAAGCCCCTTCACTGCTTGCTCTCCTGCCTGGAAAAGCGCCAGGATTTTCCTGCCTGGACGTGGTTACCTCTGCAGATGCCGTCGCTTCAGCCCGCGGTCTCTGTGTGCAAAGCGTTTAGGGTCACTTTCAGGCTCTTTAGCTGAACTAATTCTCCCTCAGTTGCTCTTGGCGTCCTTGAATATCACATGCAGGTTTCAGAAGGGTTAGTCTGTGTTTTGAAGTATTCCTGGCACATGCTGCTGCCTGTCCAGCAGGTTTTCTGGAATCTCTTTGCCTTCTGGATAATCTTATTTATGATTTTAAAACTGAATGATAGCAGTCAGGTTAATGATTTCCTTATTTCAATAGTCTATGTGTTTTTCTTTGAATTCTTAACATCAAAACAAGTGCTCCTAAATGATAATGCTAGTTGCGTGTCTAAAAAATGAATGTAAAATTAAGAACTTAAGATAAATCGAAGTGATTTAAGTTGAATTTTTTGTTTTCCAAAGTATGGAGGGGTGTAAAGGGTAGGAGATTTTTTTGCTAGCCTCAGGGTTAGCCTTCTGATGAAGGATGACTGAACTCCGCTTCTACCCTTAGTCAGCTGGTCAGGCATGTAGGACAATACACACCACCTTCAGAGGCTGTCACAGCTCTGCTTCCTTAGCACCTTATCTCAGAAGTCTTGCTAGGATAGGCAGAAAACATCCTCAGTGATTTCTGGGAACCACAGTATTTCCGCAGATGTGTCAGTAAGGTCTGTCTCCCCGAAGTCACAGCTATAGCTCTCAGTCTATTAGTAGTAAAATACATTAGTAGTAAAATGCATTGGTTTTTTTTTTTAAATTTTCTTCTTGGGTACACTGTGCCTGAGTTGACTGACATTTGAAAATCTAAAATAAGCGTTCACAATTCAAGACTTTCATAATAATGAATTTTATTTTCTAAATGATAAACAGCTAAAGGGAGAAAGTTAATGGTGTGTTATCTGGTGTTTTTAAATGAACAGAACACACTTATAGAAAACCTTATTAATGATGTAATTGATATGAGTAGATGTGATATCCATCAAACAGATCATTACTGCAGAGATGGGAATTTTGCTGTTTGTGTTAAAGATTCATTTCAGATTTGTGCCAAGGTATTTTTAACTGCATAGTTTTATATTGCTGAATTGGAGAAACACAATTTTAATATCTGTTTAGACCACCTTCCGTCGTTTTTTCAACCAAATGGTGGTGTCTGGTACTTTGGAAAATCTGAGTTAATGGTTCTGGTTTATATACATATACTGTGCAAATGTTGTAATTTAAAGCTGATTATGGTAAATCACTACATTGTTCTTGCGACAAATGCAGTTAGTTAGAGGGTGTACTTCTGTGAGTGCAAAACTTCGCTTAGTGTTATTATCAAGGTACTCTTTAAATTGCCTTCATAAATATCTAGCTTTAAGAATTCTAACATCTAAGTGTGATATATAGACAAGGACAGCTCCTAAAAATGGCTTGTAGCCAATATCGAAAGTTTGCTATAAATAATTCTCTGAACTGTGTTTCCTCCCACAATATTTACAGCACTGACTGGGGATTTCTGCATTTACCACCTGTTCAAAAAAAAACTTGTAGTCTCTCCTCTGGGTTTTTATAAGCTGTACTCACAAAGGAAGACAGGACTTCAAATCTTTAGTTTTGCAATAGTGTAAAAATATCTTGATTTTTTAAAAAAATAATTCTTAGAACTAAAACACACTATCAGAGTGGAATGACCTGTAAGAATTAATACTAGTTTATGGGGTGGGAGGTTTGCTTTTCAATATTAAAGCATAGAACTGATATGGTTCTCGTGCATCATCTACCAGCTGAACAGGGCCATATCAAATAATCTGGTTAATTTCTACATGAAAGTTTTACATTGATGTTCTTGAAATAAGAATTAACAATATTTTATGAAATTTTAGAGGAAGGAAGGGTAAACTTGACTATTCAGAACTTGAACATAAATTCTGTTCATCTTCATATGATCCTTCAGTAATTCTGACTCTTCACCTTTATTTTTTCTCTCATTACACTTGCTAAATTCATTTTCTAGTAGCAAAACTTCTCCTTGGTAATCTGTAAATTCCTTTAATGCTTAGATTACTTCAGTAGTACTTTCTTGCTAGTATTCTGCTGGTTCCTCTAAAATGGTGACCTTCTTCCAAACCTGCTGTGCTGGTTTTTTACCAGATTTTCAGTCTAGGTTTTTTGTGTGTGTGTGGTTTCATTTTGTTTTGTTTAAGGGTCTTCACACCAGTACATTAACAGTGTGTGTGTCATGGAGAGAGCGAGTCAGTACCTTTGAGAAGGAAGTTTACCTTTTTTTGTATATCAGAATGAAAGCTGAGGTGACAAGTTTTGAATAATTTCAGTATTTCAGAAGTACATTTGAAATTCAGTTTCTCTTTTGCCATATTAAGCAAAACTATGAAACAAAGTCCACTGACTTTTCTGTGCGGCTTGTTTCTTGCTGTAAAATGTGGCCGGTGAGCCCTCTTCTACCTGAAGAGTGACTGCCAGGATATTTAGCATTCTCTGCAGCTTTGTATCAGTAGTGAAGCTGATCAAGCGAACATCGTAGTTGGTAACAGAACGTAACATAAATCTTCTTGCTGTTGCAGTCCAGTCTGCAGAATCTGGAGGCAGAAACAGGCTGGAGAAGATCTGACAGTGAAGTAAATGAATAATAAAAAAGTAAGCTTATCTAGTTGGCTTTGGTGTACAAGAAGTCAAACTGGATTATCTAATGGTATTTTCTGACCTAAGGAATTGTGAACTAGTCCTAAACAAGGTTTTACACATGGATTCTACTTTGTAATGCAGTGAAGATATGCTAAAAGGGTATGTCCAGGAAATTAATTTGGACTTAATCCTTTTGGTTAATTTACCTTGGTAACAGACTTTAAATGCACTGCCACTTATTTAAAAAAAAAATAATAATTGAGTTTAACTTGAACTACAGACCTGGATGTAAGCAATGGTGAATTAGAGAGCTTTTGAAATACTTAGTAAGTCCTTATTTAAACAGTTATATATATAGTCTGGTCCTACATGTAGGTTTACCATTCTCATAGCTTCTGGACAGTGTATAGATGGTGGTGTCTCACACTATTAGATTTTAGATGATGCACTGAAGCGTGCTTAGCCATCGCACTGATCCTTTGTATTATGTCTTGTATTCAGCTGTTGAGAAATGAGGGTAAAAGAAAGATAGCTTGAAGTCATTTTGAGGTACTTGGTGATGGTTTTGTGTTTGGTTTTTCTTCTTTTTAATAAGCACTGATAGGCTGAAAGCTAGTTTTTCATTTAGCTTTAAGTTGTTATGAAGCCTTAAAATAAAAATTAGTGTCACGTTTGTGCTAGAAGACTGTATAGGGCTTATTGAATTCCCTGGGTGTATCTTGATTTTTATAATACTTCCATGTTTAGGTCTAAGATGATTTAAAGTCTTTTTTTCAAGTTATAAAAATCTGTCTTTCTAATGTTCCCTAGAAAGTATACAAAAATCAAGACTACAAAATACTTTGTTATGTAATGTTGCCAAGATAAAATATCAATGAGAAGTTGGTTTCTTGAGTATTGAATTTTACAAGGAAGAAATTTGCATCTAGAGAACAGTTTTTGAAGTAGATTCTTAAATTACTGATAGTTAATTTCGTTATTGAGGGTGTTGCTTGTTGACTAAATATACTTTCTGTGGTGTTGAATGTTTCATTTTCTCTATAATACAAACTAGCTGAAGTGCAGCACTGCTCTGTGAGACTTCAGGGACAGGTGGAAAGGTGTGACTTGATCAGGACACTTTTGGAAAAGCAAATTTTGGTGCCTGTTTACATTTCCAACTTGTCAAAGATAGTTGTTTCTGTGACTTACTTGCTCCACTTGGCAGTAGAGACTTGGTTGGTAAAAATCACAATCTGTTCTAGATTTGGAATATGCAACAGATGGAAACTGGCTACAAGGGTAGGATGGCATAGTGATAAGGAAGAAGCGGCGCACCCAGCATTTCATTCTGACCAGCTGAGGAGACTCAGACTGGTTTGGGATTCATTCATCACTCATATCTATTCCTATCTTAAGAATTAAACTTCATTAATGTTAGCGCATATTGGCCATTTGGGTCTCACTGCACTGTTTAGTTTTAGATTGTGTCGAGGTGGAAAGTTTGCAGATCAGTATCATTAAATTACATGCAAACTGATGCCTGTGCTATTGATGCTACAAAGAGGCTGAGGTACGAATGGACCTAGGTGTTCTGCTTTTCTACTTGTTTCTTATCTTCATGCAGAAAACAGGGGCTGGCTGTTCCTGGTAGATGAGATACACAGGTGATGCTTTTTACAAATACCAGGCATCAATTATTTTAACATTAGTTTGTCAATTGTATATATACATGCAGAGATAAGTCTATACAATTCTGTTGTACTGTCAACAAATACATAAAGCTGAGTCTTCAAATGCAACGCGCAAAAAGAGGCAAACATTAGTTGTAATAGACTGGGACATCTTTTGGCATGGTTACAGAAAATCCAAATTATAAATGGGAATCTATCTTTTTCTGGTGGTTTTGAAGGAATCAAATTCAATTGTATAATGTTCTTTCATTAGGCTTCCTTTTCTGTTTTCAAATAGTGGTTATTTTCAAATTTCTGTTCAATTTCTATTTCTTAAGAAATAATTTTGTCTCCATACAGTTTCCATTTTTCTGCTTGTCCCTAGTGTAAAGTGTAGAAAATATCTTACTGCTGTATTTCTCCTTGTAAACAAGTACATTATTTTCTGGTAAATGTCTATCTAATACAAGCAAATCACTTATTTGTCTTATCCTAATTATTACAGCAAGAAGCAGACAGAAATACATAAGGGAAAGAGAGAAGCTTTGTGTTGCCATCACACACATTGTACTCTGTTTAGTTCAAAAGTAGGACTTTGTCGTAGCGCTCTTTGCCTTGGCCTAGCACTTACGGTGACTGCCACTTATGAGGATACACATGCAGATAAAGACACAAGATTGTTTTGCATTATGACGTGAACAGAATGGCAGTGCAGATGTTACGCTTCTAGAGGAAAAAAAAGGATATCATACTGGTGTCTAAATAGTCATAAGTATCTCTGAACAGCGAAGAACTTGTGGTTGTCATCTCTTGCTTATTGAGTTTTTACTCTGTTTTTCTTCGTGGAGTTGCTATAAAGTTGCTGAGATTAAGGTATAATTAATCTCACTTCTGGATGAATTGAAAAGCTGTTTTCAAATTTTAATTATGCTGGCTTGGGGAAACAGCATATCAACATCTCATTGATTGTGTCTTAAAAATGTTAATGTCATGGAGAAGCCTCTAGAGTTGGAAAGGTTTTTGAATACTTTTGCAGAGGCAAAGCCACTACTTAGAATGAGGAATTTTCAAAATATCAACAAGTCTTTGAAAAGAAACAAATGAAAAGTGGTGCCTATAGCTTTCTATAGTATAAAAATGTAGAGTGAGAGAAGGGGAAGAAAAAGGCGTGAAAGTGTAGAATCTGTCTGAATTTTCCATAATATCACAACAAGCATTCAGGAGCAAAACCTTTACTAAGTATTGGAATGACTAGAAAGAACTCCCTTCAAAGACTTAATTCCATGTGTTTTCTGAATACCTGCTGAGATGAATAATGTGCTGGGCATGACAAGAGTGGAGAAGAAAACAGATTAAATGCTATCGTGGCCTGTTGACATTAGCTTTTTCGTGTTGATATCCCAAGGTCAAATGTGAGTTTGAGTTCCCTGTGATGATTACAGTTTGTTGTCTTGGGAACAGTGAAAGAGTTAATGTGTAACTAGCCAGCTCTTAGAAAGTGACCTTTTACTTAGAACATTTATTTAGATGAAAAATGTGTGGTATAAAGAGAGTGACTTTCCAAAGTGGCTACTAGTGCCATCTAAAGTATTGAATGTTACCATTTACTTTTTATGAAACTATGAAAACAGCTTTGGCCAAGTTCCTGGTGATACAAATTGGTGTTTATGTACTTAATTCAACAAAGTGATAGCAGTTTTAGCATACAGCAAATTGGATGGAAATCTGATTCCTGTGTCTTCATGGTACTCTCTTATACTAACGATTATTAAATCATTATAACAGAGTTATTACTCAGCTCTTTTTCCCTTGCTAAAGTAAAACAGAAGCACTCTATCTTATTTGTTCTAATTTGCAGAGTGAATATAGAGTGAATGTTGTCCATTGAAGCATTGTTAGGTTGACAGTGTTTTGAAATGAAGTTCTCTGTCCAAAGTGTAAGATGGCCTGTGTAAAGGCACGAGTCTCTCTGATATTGTTTAGCTCATGAAGACTCATCTGCTCCAGAATGCCTGTGTTCTGCAGTCCTAGGGTGTATTCGTTTTTGGACGGACTGTTGAGACTACTGATAAACACGTTTGCAAAACATTGTACACATAGATGAACCCACAGAATTAGCACTCGTGATACCCGACAGCATGGCGTGATAGAAACTGGACTATTTCCAAGTCAAAATTCCAAAGAATCATTTTGTATTAACAAATTTTTGTTCTTTTGATTTGGGTCAGATTGATGCTGCACCACCTCAGACTGAGGTTGTTTAGATGTTCTATTACCGCCTCCAATGTGGAGAAGTTGGGGCATAAAGATATGCCCTGTACCGGTGTAGGGAACCTTTCAGCATTAGGGAGCAGTGGTGGGCAGAATAGTTCTGGTCTCTGTCATACTGGGGAAGAATTTATACTGTCTGCAGCTCTGAGTTTGACTGGTTTTCTTCTCTAATGCTATGTTTATTGTAATTTAATGAAAAAGAAGTAAAACTTTGTTTCCTTAGGAATCGTATTCGGATATTTAAGTACCAGTGATACAGATTTGTTATTTTGTTGGTTTTGAATGAGAATCTGAAGATACAATGTGGTTCTTTTAACGGTGATTTGTGATTTTTAGCATCCCGCCCCATCTTGTCTGTCTGCAGGCCATCATATTTCTACTTTTCTCCATAGAAAAGACTGGTAAATTCATTACATTTGCTCGCTGGATTGAAAAATAGAAAAGAAAACCCCAAACAAAACCGAAAAAATAAACTGAGGCAAAACAGCTCATTTGTTCTATTAGTCAAAAAGCACACTGTAAGTACTTCTGTGAAACTTAGTTGAATGATAAGAGTACTTATTCTGATTCCACGTTGGATTTTAACATAAACAAATGAGAGTTGTTAATTTTGTGAGAAGTTTCATTTAGATTAGGCTTTTCCTTGAACTCCCACTTTCATATTCCCTAGGACAACAGAACAATGATTTTCTGTATAAACAATAGCAGTAGGGACTAAGTCTCTCTGGATACCCCCATCTGGCAGAGGAAAGCTGGTTGTCAGCATATCAAAAGACTTAGTGAATTTCTTCAGTTTATATACAGGCTTAAATTAATAGAACTTGGTAAGACTTCCTACTATTTCAATTTTTTTTTGTTACTAAAATGAGGAATTCTGTAACATTTATTGAAAAAGGTGTTATTTTTGCTTTGAAAAATTGAAAGGAAAATCTCTAGCCTCCTTTTCCTTATGTACAGAATATTTAATTTCTTAAAAACTTAATCACCAACTCTCCTATTCTCAAGTCACTGCTTTCTCTATGAAGGTAAATGCCCACCTGAGACTGGATGTTGCTTTCTTGCCACAGTTAAAAACAGTCTCAGGGTCCCTCATGGTAGTTTTCTGTTTCTTTGCATAGCAAAACCATTTCTGCCAAATTATCTGTTGTCTTGAAGCACCAACAAACAACCTTGTTCAGCATATTAAAATCCCTGTTAATATTCTGAAGCTCTAGCTGATTTGAGGTTGCCTGTCTGTCTTATTACAGTTTTCTTAAAAGCATGGCACTGGGGGAAGGTGTGTGTTGCTTGTCTCCCCCGAATATGGTCCCCGGGGCCTACCCACCAGTGTGGCATGCTGGCTCCGCGTCGCTGTTGCTGACAGCCATCAGCTACACATACATTCCCTCAGTTTTCATGGGCTGGATTTGGCTTCTGTCCCCAGAAGTAAGGTGAACAAATTTCCTCTCCAGTGACACTTTTGCTCAGTGTTACCTGGGAAATGAAAAGAAGATGAGTCCTGGACAGAACAAGGTTAAACTGATATGTTGTCGCGTTAATTTGGCAGAAAATAAACCCCCTTGTGTTCTAATGCTCTTCACTGAAGTGAGAGGCTAGGTGTAGCTAGGTTTAAATTCTGAATGATGTCCAATTTGCCACTACCAGTCCAGTCGCGTTTAATATATATATTAAACTACCACGATTCTGGATACACTAATAGCAGTCTGCATCTTCAGTCCAGTCATGCTCATGAACTGGCACGGCCGCATTTGGTCGCGTTCAGTGAGAAAATGGGACAACTGGCTGCTTAAACAGTGCAGTTTTATTTGTGCAACAGGTATATAGGTTTTGTGAATTGCCGGTGATAGTGACTGTCTGCAAGAAAGCACGTGCAAATATGACGTTATTAAGTATAAAATGTGTGAAAAGGTTATAAATAATACAGCCTGGCTATAAACATTAGGGAGTAACTATTCCTGAGAAAAAAGAACTTAGTTTAAGTCTCACCCAAGGCGTCCCAAGGGGGGGAGAAGCGAGGCTCAGCCCATCGGCCGATCCCTTGCTCACGTTGTTATCTTGTTTTTCTCCAAAGATCTACAGTGTTATCTTCTTCTCCGAAAATCCCCCATTTCCCTGGCTATTTTTATATCCTTTCTACCTTTAAGGTGAAGGTTGAGTGACTGTAGTCATACATACCTTTAGTATCATGATTGGTGTAAAATTTTCTTGCTTCACGTTTAAAGGTACAGTTTACGAAAAATCGAGAGCGCAGACTCAAAGAGGGGTGGTCACACCTCGGAGGCGGGTAGCCTTTGGGATGGAGGTGTGTTTTAGTATTAAAATGATATTAAAATGAGCAAAGTTCATGAGAGGGTAGCACTTTGGCAAGGTTTTGAAAATCTGTTGGCTCACGGGGCCAGAGGAGTTGCTTATCAGTTCTAGAGAACCATTTCTTCCCGCTTTAGCATCACGGAGCAGGGCCACGGAGTCTCCACTCCGTTCTGTCCTCTATGGTACATTGCAGGGAGTTGCTGTGTGAGCGGATTCCTCGCATGCCTGCTGCAGCTATGTCTCATCCTCAGAGCTCCTTTTGATTTCATGCTTTTCCTCAGTGGGTGAACACTGCTACGTTTTTCATATAAACCTTAATTTTCTGATGTAAACCTTAATTTTACTAATAATTCCATGTACGTATTTATTCTGTTGGGCTTTTTTGCCTTTTTTTTCCCCTCCTTCTTTTTCTCCTCTCCTTTGGTTGATTTAAGTCTCCATTTTCTTGGATTCATTGAAGAACAATAAATCACACCAAAAAAAATCCCCATTTTTGGTTGCAATTATGTATGGGAAGAAGAGGCAAAGGTTTAAATAAAAATGACTTGCCAGATATTTTATTTTCAGTGAAGTACCTGAGAGTGTTTTGTACAAGCACTTGTGTCTCAGCAGAACGTACATATTGCAAAAGTAGAACAACAAAAAGATTTATTGTCTGAAACAATTCCCACTGTCATGTGGTATGTAAGAATTAAATATTTATATCTACTCACTGGGATAATAAATCTGTATTCAGTTATGTTGTAGACAATACTAAATGATTGTTGAGGCCTCTAATAACATTGCACCTTGTAAAATATATAGTATAAACAATACATGAGAAAACATTATGGAAAAGTAGTCTCTGGTCCATAGAATTTGCTTGTTTGTTAAAAGAATTATTGAGACAGATGACAAAGTCCATCATAAGTCTGTGGTAGCCATAAATGTGAATTTCAGAGGTGTTGTATTGATGGTGATCCCAAAAGCTGTAATGGTTTGGGGTTGCAACGTGACGCATGGTTGTCCCTCGTGACTGGCCCAAGCCTTACAGACTCTTAGAAATACAGCAAGAGCTGTCTTTTTCTTTAGCTGGGGCAATGTATCAAAAATCACAATTATCTCTGTTCTTCTTAAGTAGAAGTCATTAGTCTTTTCATGGTGGGACTCTGCAAGTTCACAGGTTCGTTTCTCACATGCCATGGGCAGTTAAATAAGAATGCCATGGGTTCCTGAGTTTGCTAGAGCCCGTTTGGGATGCTGTATTGTGGTTATGACTTTGATTCACTATGACATTTTGCACCAGCCTGTATTTAGACAGGAGAAATCTCACTGGCTTCAGCATGTAACTTGCTCAGCATTTTCGTCAGAGCCTGCCTGTGATCCGAAACACAAAGCAGCAGACTCTTTTGTTCAAGCGTCTTTCCTTGTAGGCTTGTAATTCCTCTTAGACTTGTTCACTGCAGGCAAATCTTTGTCAGAAATTCTTTCCTCTGTTTCTTCTGGGAGTGTTCTGTTTAACTTTGTCAGCTGAGGAGCTCCAGCTGTGTCATGACAATTTTGTAATTAGTTATTGCTAGTGAGAACTTTGTTTTCAGATGGAAGACTGTTATTAACCCTTGCTTTTTTCCCTCGTGCCCCATTTTCTCTTTCTTATCTCTGAGAAGGTGGGTGTGTCCTTCTTTGCAAGCCGTTATTACAGCAGTAATCAAAACTCAGCAGATCACCGCATTTGTCAGAAATCCCATTGCTTCCAAACTGTTGCTGTAAATGAATCCATTCCTGTGTGAGTATGATTATTTTAAAAGCCATATCAGACAAACAGGAATTATTTTCTCATTTCCTCTCAGTAAATGAATCCATTGATACTTAATAACTTCACAGTGATTCTGCTAATTGTCATGTTTCCATGATTAAGTTAAAAGATGCGCCGTCAGATTGTCAGGTCTGTGTTGCATCGCTGTGACTTGAATGCGTTGAACTATTTTGAAGCAGCAGCAATGGATTTTGGCCAATGGAGAACTGTTTTCTAACTTCTGTTTGTCAACATCCTGAAGTAAATGGAGAAAACTGGAAAATAGCAGCGTTGCCTATCATCTGGGCTACATGCCAGCATTTATAAAAAACAATTAAAAGATAAGAGTGTCTAAAAACAAGCTGTAAGCCTAGCTAAAGACAGGATCAAACCCAAGCAGACTAGTTTTATGAATGGTATGCACAATATAAGTTAGTAGCATATTACTTTTTATCCCTAGGAGCTCAGAAAGGGTCAATACTCAAGTGACACATTACTTCTTGGAGAACCCTGATGTTTCCTAATTTTGAATTAGTGTACACTAGAACCGCAGTATGCCTTTTTTTAACTTTCTTTTTTGTTTTTCATAATTACCCTGGTAGAATACTGATTTGGGTTTGTTTTTGTTGTTTGTTTTGGTTTTGTTTTTTTTTTTTCCCCCCTTCCCTGACAGTGCTGTAAAAAGATACAGTTGACATTTGGGAGGATTATGAAGTTCCTGGCCTGAAAATGCTATACAATGAAAATTTATCAGAAATATTTTTATAAAATGTGTTCAGAGTGTGTGGCAAATAATTTTGTGCCTTTTCTTGTCAATTCATCAACAAGCCTAGGAGAAGTATTTATGAATTAAGCTAGTCTGGAATGAGCTGGCACTTTATATGTTTTATAGGTTTAATTTATCTTGAAATATTTCAGATTCCTTATTTATAAACACAACTTTGGATTTGTCCCTCATGCCACTCTTTTCTAGATTGATTTATGAATGTTAGGATGAATTGTAAGATAAACATCTGTAAGAAATACAACTTTTTGAATTACCCATTTTTCTTGATATATTGTTCATCAGTTTATGCATGCAATTTATATGATGTCTGAGTAAGAAGAAAAAAAATTAGAGTATCTTTAATGTCAGATACTTTATTGGGCTAAATTAGAGAGTTTTGCTAGCAGGGGGCTGCAGGGCTGTCTGTGTGGAAGAAGGCCATGAAACCGCCCTGTGCCAGTCGCAGCCAGGGTCCAGCTGGCTCCGAGACCGGTGTGTGTGTCGCCTGCCGTGGCACTAGGCAGAGAGGTGCACGTGGCACCTCTGTTCAGAGGTAGTCAGGGAACTGTGGCAGTCCTGAGGGGAGGAGAAGTACGCCAGGAGATGTTGCTGAGGGCATGGTTGCAGACCTCTTGGGATGAGGCACTCGGTGGCAAGAGGAGGTACCTCGGAGGGGCTGTGACCCACATAGGACCTACAGCAGGGCAAGGACCCGCCTGAAGAACTGTGGCCTGGAGGGACTGCAGCACATTGAGGACCCACGCTGAAGTGGAAGAAGAGTAAGTAGCAAGGACCGGCAGAAAGAAACCATTCCCCAGACAGCCCTGAGCTCCTGCGCCACGTGGCACCTCACTGAAAGAATTGGGATGAAGGGTAACGTGGTGGAAACGGGGATCTGAGACTAGAAAGGGGGAGGAAAAGTGTTTGGCTGAAGTTGAGCATGGGGAAGAGGGAGGAAAGGCATTTACTTAAGCATTCATTTAGCTGTTCATGCTTTCTTTTTCTCCATACCTGAATCGGTGATTAGAATTTTGTGTTAATTAACACTAAAGTATAATTCCCCAAGTCTGGACTGTTTTGCTTGCAACATGTACTCTTTCCATGATGTCTGTGTAGCACACTGCCAAAAATTTTTAATGTTGGGTATTTTTTCCTTAGAAATGGCTCACTTTAAATCAGATTAGTGTTTGAATGAGAGCAAGGTGTTTCAGGGAAACAGAATAGACTGTTATAACAAAGAGATTTAATCTGACACAAGAAATGCATTAGTCATTTATTCTGCTTAGCATTTCTCTAGAAAGACTTTTATTGTAATATGCTATTATTTTACATTAAAAGTAGCATGTTCTTCCCTCGATTGAGCCTGGTAGTAGCAGGAACCATTTCAGCCACCTTTTAAAAGCAGCCAGCTCAGTGAAGCCAGCTATTCAATAATAAAAAAAAATGCTACAAAACTCTGGAGACCAAAAGTGCTTCATTTTAAAGCAATGTGTTGTTAGAAAATCAGAAATGTTATAATTATTCAGAAATGCATTGTATGGCAACATCCAGGAGGATCACTGGTCGTGACCCTAACCCTGCTAATCTTGCTTCATTTATTTTACTGAGTGTTAGATGGAAACTCCATCGTCCCGCTTGTGCCCTGTGCGGTGGATGTGTCATACAGCTGTAACTGGGGAGCTGTCTTCCTCAGGCTGGATGAGGAAGCACTGCTGAAAAGCTGTGCTACTGATGTCTCAGCCAGGACAACCATCTTTCGGGTTTGGGGATTTTTTACCCTTGTATGCATAGAGCTAGAGGACCTTTAATGGCTGAAAGGGGTGAGGAAGTGCTCGGGGGATTGTATGTAGAGAAAAGGAGGAGGAGAGGGTTTGAAGCTGATTTATACCTGTCTGCTGAGATGAGTAACTTTTTTCTACTCTCTGTAATGTGAACAAATGTGATGAAGCACAGGGAAAAATACCATCTTTTTTTCTCCATGTTTTTCACCGAAGACCAGCCCTAATTGCCGCCACTGTTGCTGCTCCTGTGTGCAAATAAGCCCATGTTTGGACCTGCTACATACAAAAAGGAAGCCATCTACCAGAACAGATTTATCCAGCTCTAGAAAAGAGGGAGAAATGGATCTTTATTCCCTGCTTTTTTACCTTTTTGCTTTTTCCTTTTCATTACTTTTTCCCCCACAATAAGCAAATGAATGTTTGAAGCTCTTTAGCAGATGTTTTCTTATTTCACTCAGGTGGGACATTTGTCATGCATTAGTCTCTTTTGTGTCATTTTATTTTGGCAGCTAATTTCTGAACTAATTAGCACACTAGAGAGATCTCCTAATAGGAAACACACGGGCAACCAGTGGTTAAGTATCTGATAGCATATTGCAGAGTCCATCGTAACTGAAGTAGGAGACTGCGGCATGCTTGCAATCACTGCATGTGGCATAATTGCATTTGTTAAACACTCAGCTGTTAGTGCTCTGTAGTTCTTGTTTGTCTATAAAGGAAACACCAAAGACCTCTGAAATTGTGGGGAATTACAATTTTGAATAAATTACGGTACACTGGCTAACTAATGTGTATTTTATGTTGTGAGTGTGACTTGTTAAAAATGACTGGAACCATTTAAGTGTGTGTACATATTTACATGTACGTGTGCTTGCTGTGTGACTAAGATTCTGACATTTTCTCTAATACAGATTAAATTATTAGAATTACATTTTACATTATGCTGGTATAGAAATAAGGGTGCAATAAACCAATTTCAAATTTAAACTATTAGACGATTTTCTACAAGAGCATTTTGTATTAACTTACTTCTATCCCCGTTCATCTATAACATTACATCTGCAGTATTTGTCTTCCAAAAAGCATCAAGTTTACCGTCATACTAAAAGCTAGAGTGTCTGATCACTTTTGTGAGCATCTGCTTGACTGTTAATGGTAGCTGAAGATGCCAGAAGTAAGACTGAAATATTTACTTTTTTTTTTTTCACCAGGAAGATGTGTCAGTATGAGGGAGAATGAGTTAGTGAAAGAGAAAGAGGCTAGAGCAGAATGATTAAGGCAATAGCGAAGACATAGGAGACCCAGAGTCCACAGCTGTTCTGCCTTGTTTGAAGTAATAAATTTCTCAAACTGAAAAAGCTCAGCAAAGGTGTCCCACTTTTCCAGCTGCAGGTTTCTTTAGCAGTCTCTTCTGCTGTGAGTCTTCTCAAGTGTCTCCCAGCGTGTCTCCTCTCTTGTGGCTCCTTCCCGAGCAGCCGATGCTCTTCCTAGATGTGCCTGAGCCAAAGCACTGTCTGTCGTTCCAGCACATGCTGGCTTGCTCTCCCTGGTGTCAGAGCCGTTTGGACCCCTCTGCGACTGGCTACCTAAACCCTGCAGCGTATGGCAAATGTATACATTAACTGATTGTGGGTGCCCGTGCATGAACTAATTGGGCACCTATGCATGCACTAGTTAAACACTTATGCGAGAGCTAATAGGGTGCTCATATGTGAACTAATAGGGAACTCTGCTGGAAGCTGCTTGGGCATTTGTGTAAAGTTGTGCATGAATGTGGTAAATCTTGCAATTTATGCCCAGAATCCATGATGATTACTTCTGAAGTTGTACTGTATCTCATTCCTCTTATTTGTCCTCAACACTGAAATACCTCCCAAATTAGGCGTAGGCAAGAAGAAAGAAAGTCTGCTTCTGTATATGTGCATATGCATGCGGATTTATGTCTAAGAGAACTGGAGAAGAGACTAGGCTTTCTGTCTTCCAAAAGAGAGCCACAATTTTGTCCTACCTGACAGTGCCCTATGGGGCTGTTGTCTTTGTAAGTTCAGTTAACTACCAAAACCCTATTGAGGGACTGATTCTTTACTAATGTCACTCTTTAAACTATGACATTGGTAGAATGACTAAGGACAGTTCTGTTTCCATCCTTTCCATCCTTTTAAGGAATTAAGGTGTCTGCTTGTCTTAAGGGTATAAAGTGAGCTGCATCATCTGAAGTGAGAGTTTGTAAAACAGGAGAAGGTACCAAATATGAATCGAATGCTTTTCTTTCTTTTTTTGTCAGTGCTTAATGGATTTCTTGGAAGCATTACTAGAAGAGTAGAAATATACAACTACTCAAAAAAAAATCCATTTGAATATAGGAATTTAAATAAATCAGGATTCTGATTTGACCTGTAACAATTGCTGTTTATAGATGAATATACAAAGCAAAAGTAACGTAGTCTCTTTACAGGAAAAGTAACTCCCTTGTCTTAGAAATTCATTAATTATTGGCAAGAGGATTTCTGCTTTTTCCAGGCTCTTTGATCCAAAGATTTATATGACTGTAACCTTGAATGCCATTAAAATAGGATGCAGCCTTCGCTTTGTGATGTTTGTTAGTTCTAATCAGAGATCTGCTTTTGATTAGATTAGATAATTCTGAAGGAACCTGAGCCAAATCATGGCGTATCTGAACTGCAGTATAAAAACAAAATTAGGTTTAATACAGTTTTGTTGGTAGCGCTTCATTGACTGTGAGAAGCATATGAGATGTTTGAAGATCAAATTCACTAGAAGTATCAATAGACAGTCTTTTATAAGCTGGAAAAGATTCTAAAATCCACCACATAATTTCTCCTTTTCCTTACTGAAATGTACATTGACTCACCCTTCTGATACCCTACTCCAGCAGGCCAAGAGACTGACTTTTTATTTTTTTGCAGCTTTTGACTATAAATCAGTGCCTTTCATACTAGGTCATTGACATATACTTAGTAAAAGATTCAAGGGAACAAGGTTTTTGTTTATTAATCATGGTGAAAACAGAGACGCTTTCTACCCCAGTGACGAGAGCTGTGTAACTAAAAGACAGCAGGAGTCTTAGCACTCTGCAGCTTCTAGCACACTCCAGAGTTATTTAATAGATCACTGTCAACCTTGAATTATTCTCTCCAGGGATAGCGCCATTATGTTTATAAAGTGCGACTGGATGGTGTTTGTCTAAAGGGGCAAAATTTAATCTCAGTTTTGCAAGAATTTTTTATGTGCTCATGTAGCCAGCTCTACAGTTTGATAAATAATTTGTTTCCTGATGTTCTGTTATTTTCATATGACAGTTAAACATTTGGTTTGGTTTGTGTGAATGGTTTTGTTCTGAATGCAGCACAGCTATTTGGGGAAATAAGGCTTATGGAATCATATTACTTACTGTTTCTGCTATGTCTGTGTGGGTATGCCTCTGGGCTGGGTGAGTGTTATGACAGAAGATTTCAGACATTTTAAAATAACTGTCACAGTTCAAATTCTCACTGCAAGGAGGACGCTGAGGTGCTGGAGCATGTCCAGAGAAGGGCAACGAGGCTGGTGAAGGGTCTAGAGAAGAAGTCTTACAAGGAGCAGCTGAGGGAACTGGGGTTGTTCAGTCTGGAGAAGGCTGAGGGGGACCTTACTGCTCTCTACAGCTACCTGAAAGGAGGTTGTAGTGAGGTGGGTGTTGGTCTCTTCTCCCAAGTAATTAGGGATAGGACGAGAGGCAATGGCCTCAAGTTGCACCAGGGGAAGTTTAGATTGGATATTAGGAAAAATTTCTTTACTGAAAGAGTGGTCAGGCATTGAAACAGGCTGCCCAGGGCAGTGGTGGACCATCCTTGGAGGCGTTCAGAAAAGTGTAGATATTGCACTTCAGGACACGGTTTAGCAGGCATGGTAGTGTTGGGTTGATGGTTGAACTTGAGGATATTTGAGGTCTCTTCCAACCTTAATGATTCTGTGAGTGGCTGATATGCCAGAGGGTTGTGCTGCCACCCCGGAGACCTTGACAGGCTGGAGAAGTGGACTGACAGGAACCTCATGAAATTCAACAAAGGGAAATGCAAAGTCCTGCACCTGGGGAGGGACAGCTCCAGGCACCAGGGCACACTGGGTGCTATCCAGCTTGGGAAGAAGCTTTGCAGAAAAGGCCCTGGGGGTCTTGATGGACACCAAGTTGAACATGAGCCAGCAGCGTGCGCTTGTTATGTAGAAGGCTAGTGGTGTCCTGGGCTGCATTAAGGCAAGTGTTGCCAGCAAGTAAAGGGAAGTGATCCTTCCAATCTGCTCAGCACCAGTGAGACCACACATGGAGTACTGTGTCTAGTTCTGAGCTCCCCAGTATGAGAGGTATGGAACTACTGGAGAGAAAGTCTGGTAAAGGGCCTGAAAGATGATTAACGTTCTTGAGCAACTTTCATATTGGGAAAGATGGAGAGAGCTGGGACTGCTTAGCTTGGAGAGGAGAAGGCTCAGGGAGAATCTCATCAATGTGTACAGAAAGCTGAAGGGAGGCTATAGAGGAGATGGAGCCAGGCTCTCTTCAGTGGTGCCCAGTGACAGGACCAGAGGCAACGGGCACAAACTGAAACACAGGAGATTCCCTCTCAACATCAGGAAGCCCTCTTTCACTGTGAAGGTGAGTGAGCACTGGTACAGGTTGCCCAGGGAGGCTGTCGAGTCTCCATACTTGGAGATACTTAAAAGCCATCTGGACATGGTCCTGGGCAACCAGCTCTAGGTGGCCTTGCTTGAGGAGGTGGGTTGGAGCAGGTGACTTCAAGAGGTCCCTTTCAACCTCAACCATTCTGTGACTGTGATAATGCATCCTCTGAGATGTAAAGCAACTTCAAATTGTATAATGTTTTTGTAATATGACAGCTACATAAAGCTAATATAAAAAGATACAGTTGCTTTACATTGTTAAAAGGGATGCATGTGAAGTGCCTACTGTTTTTTTTATTTTAAGTGTGTTGATGATGATACAGACTTTGTGACAGTAAGTCCTGCAAGCAGAGCTGGTGTTCAGATTCTGCTGGTATCTCGCGTATGAAATTGCCAGCTGAAGGAATAGAAGTACTAAATCTAAAACTGGATGCATTTGCTGTTTTGGCACTTAAATTATGCTTTTTATCACATAAGTCCATTTAACATTGAGGTTATTCATTAGCGTAGGCTTCACCTTCCTTCTCCATTTCCTGAATGATGGAGATAATGGGATTGATTCTAAAGTTATTTAAGTGTTGTTATGTCAGAGGTGTGTCAGGTGGAGTTAATGATGTTACACTCATGCAAGTGAAGGGAGGATCAGTAAATTGAGTATAGGAAAAATGCAGTAGGCAGGAGAGCAAAGACTGAAAAGTAGGATAAATCTTGGTAATGAAAATGTAAAATTAAAAAATGTATCATCTGGAAGGAAATATCACATGAGCTAACTCCTCTGGTTTGTCTTGTCCGTAGGAATTCTTAGTATCTCCCACCTGACTAAACTTTAATGTGCACTGCATACCACAACAGATAATTTAAGATGTACTGTTTTCAAAGACGTATTTTAAAATATTTCTTTGATGTAGATAAGGGAAATTGTAACAAACTGGGCTTTAAAAGCTATTTGTCTCATGTCTTTGACTACTATTTTTGCCAGTGTTTGTTTAAAATTCCTAGTGCTATACTTTTCTTATAACTAGACATGTAAACATTGAAACTATTAAATAATTTACATTGCCCAAAAAAGAGAAAAACATTAAAATATAGTTTAAAATTGTGCCTGCACATCATTTTAATACTTGCATTAAAAGATAACCAGAATCAATCTGGTCAAGGATCCGCAAATAATCACCTGATTTCCAAAAGCTCACTGCTGTTGTTTTGTGGTTTAGTGTCTTATCAGCTCTCCATGTCAGCAGGTTTTCTCCTCTTCCTCTCTGAGGCACGATTGCTCTCCTTTATTATTTTTCCCTTCTGTTTGTTTTTTGCTCTGCTTTTTGTACACCTGCAAAGTCATTTCCCATCCTCACAATTAACACTTAATTGTCTGACTACAAAAAAGGGTAGCAAGATGCACTCAGTGTGCAAAATAATATTTGAACTTGTTCTGCCAACTGCATGCATAGAAATAACTTATCTGACCGCTTCATTGCTCAGAAAATTTGAAGCAATGTGTTTCTCTTTAAATATGCTATGCCATTTATGTTTCAGTTACAGTAAATCTTGTTTCATTCGTAATTTTCAAATATTTACATAAAAAGCAATAGCAGTTCTTCAATTACTTGTAACTACCTGTGAAATAGGTGCAAGTCTCTTTGTGCTAAGTTTAGAAAATATAATCAAAAGGTGTTAATTCTTTGTGTATTTGGAGAATGATGGTAATTTTTTCAGTTACTTTGGAAAATGGAAGTATAAATGTTAGATTATGAGTAACCATCCATATCCCTTACTAACACTTTAGTAAGATTGTTTCCCAGCCACGAATTTTAGCCTGTGTTCCCAAAGTGGCTAAGGTAAGGGATGATGGTGAATAACGGACACACAGATGACCTGAGTTCCTCTAAGAACTGCTGTGCGTTCTTAGTGGTGGAAGTTCCCTTCACTTTACGTGCTGCCAAATCTTGGATTCTGAGAGAAAACACAACTGTAAGTTTGTTTTGGCAAACGGAGGCTTCTGTGCTGCCATAGGCGTGAATCTGTGAACAGTGGCAAGGGCTGGGACCCGGCAGGTTCGCTGACAGCCCACGGTTGCTGTGCAACAGCCTGATTTTCAGACGGTAGCCAAGAGTGTGCGGACCTGTGTTTAATTCCTGAGGAGGAACTTTAAGATTCAGCATTAGCTCCAGGTCCTAGATCTGGCAGGAGATTCCCGAGACAGACCCATGCCTTCAGTGTTGTGTTTCGCAGCTGTAGTCCTAATGGGAGAATAAACACAAATAGAGGTGGTTTGTTCATATGGCACACCTTTAAGAAGTACTGTAAAAAAAGTTCAAGAGCTTTTTGGGTTCAATTTTCTGAAATTGTGAAATTGTTTTTTTAGTATAAGCTGTTCAGTCTTATCTTGGTGGACTGATCTCATCGGATTTTATAATTTAACCTGAGATATTTTGGTAGGAATTGCCCAAGGAAAACGCCAGAGACACAGCAGATGACATTCAGTTGTGGTATCATTTGATATGTCTTACCATGAGTTTGGGTTAGGTGTGAAATTAAAGCTATGTCCATGAATATAGTTTTCAAAGGAAGTGACATTGGGGGGCTTCGCACGGTGACCAGTTCCCGCCCACAGTAATGGCATTCCTCAGATATCCTTCTTCGCTATGTTAACCTTTTGTCACTCCTGTGTTGTCTGTTGTACTAGTACATTTTTATACTTCAACATCATATATTCTTTAAAATATCTAATGGGATGTAGTTATTAGAAAGAAATAGAAACTCTTTTGGTAGCATTGCATTGTAATTATTGAAAGATTATCCAAATTACCTGCTTGGAGAACATGAAGTGTAAGGTAAATATATCCAATAGCTTTATATTCACTTTCTAATGACCTTGTTTCCCCAAGCTCATAGAAGTTTTCCATGGAAAAAAAAGAGAAAAGTACAGATTTTCAGGCAAATTATTTTTCACGTTTGGGAATCTAGTGTGGGTGAGACAGTTTCTCTTTTACAGTCTTTTTTTTTTTTTTAGATTAAGTCACTCATAATTATTTATAGAAGCATATTAAATTACCTTGCCAGATTATGAATAAGTGTTCTGGGTAGAAATCTGTAACAAAAAAAATAAATGGATGGTTACTTGTTAGAAAAAAACATTTTAATGACATTAGATTAAAAGAATAATGGTTTTTTTATTCTTAGCAGTTTTGTAAACTGTTTCACTTACTTGCAAAACATGCTTTTATTTCCAACAGTTTAAAAATCCAGCTGTGAGGGAGAAATGACTGCAAGGTGTCAAAATAATTTAATTTTTCCTTAAAAAACAAAGTGCTGTACACTTCAACTTTTCTCATATTTAGAGCATCTTGTAGCCTGCTTGCATAACTAGTGCATGAAAAAATGGGAGACTAATGGATCGGTTTTAACTCTTCATTATTTATGAAGTGCAGAGAAAAATAGTTACAGATGATTGTTGTAGGGGATTTCCTGTAGCTACACTGTTTTGTTTAAAGGATTTACTCATACTGGTTTAACTCCAGCATGAAAAGTTAAGGCTCCTTTTGTCCTGACTTACACTTAAAATAAACTTGCTGCATGTCTTTTTAAATATATATATATAGGACAAGTATATTGGTTGAAAAAAAATCCCCTATTTGTTTAATATTAGCTTGTGATACACACCAAACACTTCTTATCTTGGCACTATTTTCTTATTTCACCTTTATTGTTGTTTGAATGGACATGAACTGTGTTGCAGCAGATATTTCTGTACTCTAAATGTGCTGTGTTTGATACATATTCTATAAGGTATTTATCTAGCAAGTGCTGGTTACATGGATGGGTGTCTGTGTTTTGAAAGCCTAAGTGACTTCTCCGAGTTTTTGCATTCCATTTAAAAGGACTGTTTTGCATGAACAAGTGTTACTCATGAAAAGACTTGCCATTTCTGTGCCCAATAGTGTGTATTTGCAAATCTGCATAATAATATTTTTAAATAAATTTTTGAAGACAAATTTGGTATTCCATATTTTTCAGTCCATCAAGAATAAAAGAAGAATTCCTAAGCCTAGGGAAGAATTAGGTGTGGGAGTCCCTGCTCCACTGTCTTACCAAGGGCTGGAGAAGTGTCATTCTGGCTCTGGGGTTTCTCAGTAGAAGACACTACACTGAGTCCCAAAATGACTACTGTTCCATATAAAGCACCAAATTCAAGTAATTCGAATGGTTAAAATTTTATACCCCATAACTGGTTTTAGTTTTCAAGTATTATTTATACACCAAATGTCCTTTATGCAGTCATAGTATAAATTTCAAGATGAGTTGGGAGTATAGTGAATAGAAATTCTGCTTGATATTTCAACTTTAAAAAAAAATTCCTGTATGAATTGGAATTCCAACTCCCATTTGTGGCCTTGGAAGTCTTTTCGTAAGTGACGATGTCTTTCTCCCCATCAGGGAAAAAAAAAAAAAATATTTGCCTTAAATTATTTAGGGAGGTTAAGGGACTTTTTAGAGATATGAAGCCAGAGACTTGAATTGCTGCTCAGGACAGGTTTTTCCCTGGGTATAGAATTTTTGCTTCCAGCTGCAGTATGTTCCAGAGTAAAATGGGCCAGCTAGGAAACTGCAGGAACGAAATATGAACTGTGTTTGTCAGGGAGGTAGTAGCCTGATTATATGGAGACTTCACCTTAGCAGCCGACAGGTATGGCAGTTGCCTTGTGTGTGAATATGGAGCCCGAGAAGCTACTTGGTGGCATCTGTGAGTGACCTGCAGCCAGGCTGAGCTGTAACACCTGCTCCGACCGTGCCTTTATCCCAGTCTGTTCTGCCAAAATGCCCTCCACACGTCCAACAGGGTTAAATGCTTCTTTCAGGAGACAGCCTAAATTAGTAGGGAACTAGTGTTTATCCAAAGGTTACAGTTAGCCTTGTATTTAACTGAAATGTAACATACTACAAAATATCTAGTTCTTGTGCATGCTGAAAGCAAACATTTCATTTGGTGGTGACAACTGTCAGAAAGAAATACGTATGTAGAACTGGAAAAATCCTGTCCTGACTTAAATAGATCCATATATAAAACTAGCATGAAGTCAGAAAGATTAACTCTTTCATCAAAATCGTTACTGCGTTGCAAGAATCTTTTTTTCTTTTTCTGAATCCTTGTAGCAGTACTAGAAAAATAGTCAACCTTTTTGCAATGACGTTTTGATGTGGTTTGCACTACAGTAGCAGCAGACCTTTGCAATATGTTTTCTACCCCAGGGCAGGGCGAAATTTCCCTCTTCTGTAGCAGAAGGGATCCTTGCCTTTTTGAATTTTATCTACAAATTAAATGGTCAGAAGACTTAGGATAACCTCAGGAAGGTTAATGCATTTTGCTTGCACGCTTCTGAAACCAGACTTGTTTGTGTTGGAAACAGCCAAGTAAGAATCTCACTTCACTTTACTCACCAAAATCTTAACGATGTTTGGTGTTTGGAGAGACAATCTATATGTCAGACTGAAAATTGTCCTGCTTACTTGAGAATTAATCAATCTGTTCTGACACAGCGTGTATGTCCTCAGTGTCGCAGCAAATGGTGGCAGGCCAATTGGTTTCCCGTTCTCTTTTGCTCTTTTTTGCCTGTCAGTAACCTGATCGTACACGCACATAAGGTGACCCTGAGTCAGCTGGATCTTTGAAGTGGATTTAAATAGGCCTGCTGCTTATAGAGCACTCTCCAGAAAAAGCTAATAGGCTTTTTACATATTTTAAATGACAAGTTCTATTAGAACTAAAACTAGAGTACTTAAGTTTTTGAAGAGTAGACTCGGAGCAAATCAGTAATAAATAGAAGGGGTTTATATACAACTCTTCTGCCTCCTGTGCCCTCAGTGGCAGGTCCTTGCTTACAGACTTGGTTTCAGCTGGTGTCCTAAGTTGTAGCAAATGCTGCTGCCTTTGCTTTAGCCCCCGTAAAGTCCTCTGTTCGCCACAGAGGCCCTTCTGGCTGCCCCCTACTCATCGCTGTGTGTTTTTGGATGCTGTCTGAGTGGGCCGGGTTCCCTGCTGTCATCTCGTGCCCACCGCTTCTGAGCGTGGGAACCATCTCCCCCGTGAGCAGCCTTGGTAGTGGCCAAAGCACGGACCACTCTTTCCTTTGCTGCAGGGGGCTGCCACCTAATCCCAGGACTCTTTGTACAATATCATAAATTGTAAAGCACAACATACATTCTGTCGCAACATTTTTCTTTCTGTAGTTTCAAATCAAGACCTACCCTGAAAAGCGTACCGTATTTTCCATATTAAAATGAACGCCATTCCAATATCAGTGGAGGTCCACTTCCATGAGTGTTCTCACAACTCTAGTCCTTACATGGTGTGTTCACGTGACACAGGCATATTGTCAGGGGGATAAAACTGACTGAGCTCTCTTTAGTTTAAACTTTGCGTACTGTTTTGTATTGAGGCGTTGGCTGTTGTTTGTTGTTATTGTCATACAGCAGCGGAAGACCCGAACGCTGCACTTTGGGATAACGTGCTTTTTCACTTCCATGGTGTACCAAGATGACCTTTATGATGTGTAAGAGGCCTCTGATTGTATCAGAAGGATACATTTCAAAGGCGTTTGTCACTTCCTTTTCGCAGGTTCCACGTAGTGCTGCTGTGCCCTGTGAAAACTGCCCTATTTCCCTCATAAGGCATTCTTTCACTGGCAGATTAAATGTTTTACAATGCTTAATTTTTATATCAGTTCTTTAGGTATTGGCCTCCTCTGGGGAGAAGAGAACTATATAACTGTGAGGAGATACTATGAAGTGGCTGTTGTAACTCACAAAATTTCCCAGGCTCAATGAAATACAAGTAGATTTGTTAATAATGGCTGACAGTGGTACTTCATTTTTATTTAACCTTCTGACAGAAGTCATGCTTCATTCACTTTTACTTATGTAAGCATAAGATAAAATAAAATAGATAAAAAACTGTTGGATGAGAAAGGGCAATTTTAGTAGGGCTAGTGAACAGGCACTAAATAACGTATTAAATAACAGCCTGTCATGTACTTTTCTGCAAGCAGTTTGAGTAATGCATTAAGACATGAGGATCGGCATAAGACGTTAACTTGTTACAATGCACAAAATTTTAGTTTTAAAAAGCAGGATGAAATAAAATCACAGAGAATTAGTGTGGTGCTTACTTCATGCTTGCAAAGGGCCCTGCGTGGGGAGAATTCACTCTGGGAAGGGCAGAAAGTATCTGTACTCTCTCCGCTGCAGAGAAAGTGGGGTTACCTTGGGCTTGCTATACGGTGCTGTACGACCCAGAGGAGGAGAACACTCCCCCTTAACCTTGTTCCTCAGTGGTGGTATGTGCTGCCAGGAGAACTGTTCAACCTTAGCCCTCTGTGTCTGGTAAGAGATAATTGTTATTTTGACTGTGTGGAGAGGTACGGCACATAGCCACTTGTGATGTGCATAGCCATTTTGTTCTGTCTTCTCTTTGACCACAGAATTACTTCCTTCTCAGTAATTTAACATAGTTCAAGACCCTTAACATGAAATTCAGATTAAAATTCTTTACTTCTGTCAAATGAAATCATTTATTCTCATTTTGGTCATGTAGGTAGGGTTGTATTGAGTTCTGAATGATGCAGACTTATCGATAGAGAGATTTCTATTTTGATATGAATAAAACTCACTGAGTCTCCTCAGCATATTGATTCACTACAGTGTAGGATTTTATCGTTCTGCAGTGAGAATTACCATGGATACAGCATTTTCCTCATAATTTGTATCATCTGCTCAGCTTTTAGCTTTTGTTTAGGAAATATTTTCCTTACTCTGCTTAAAGAAGGTGGGATCATTTTGAACTCTTAACCAGTTTTCAGTCTTTTCTGCGACTCTTGTTTATTTTGCCATTGTTGGGTTTCCTTGCTGTTGTGGAGAAAATAAATTATTTTTGTTATTGAACTTAGGATCTACTGTTTGTTTGTAAGTATGTCAGAGTTATGACATGTTCTTAGGATAGTTTCTCAAGTCTGCTGTGAAATTCTGCTAGTGCTACTATGTAGAACTCATTGGTGTACTGTGAGAGTAGATTGTGAATGTCCAAGGCTTGATCCTCTTGAAAAAAACCCCAAACAAACAAACACCGCCCTCCAAAACCAACCAACTAAACAAAAAAGCCCCAAACCACACAACAAAACCCCAGCAAACCCAACATGATACTGCTTTTCCGTCAGTGTTTGAGTAGTCTTAAGAGTTCTCAGGGAGTATTTGTATGTTTATGGGGTGCCCATGTCCTGGTGTTGGCAGTGGGGAGCTGCAGGGGTGGCCTCTGGGAGAGGGGAGGTCTTGGACTGTATGCATTGGCCCCGTGGCAGGACACAGTGAACTCCAAGGCCAGAGAAGGAAGAGGGGGAAGATGTGCTCCGGGTGCCGGAGCAGAGATTCCCCTGCAGCCCATGGGGAGCCAATGGTGGAGCAGGTATTTCTCCACAGCCCGTGGAGGACCTTGCACGAGAATGGGCAGATGTTTCCTGAAAGAACTACAGCTGGTGGGGAGCCCACACTGAAACAGATTTTCCTGACAGGAGTCGCAGCCTGTGGAGAACTACACAGGAGCAGATTTCTTTTTTCCCTGAAGGACTGCAGCCCATGAGAAGGGCCCACACTGGAGCAGGAGTAAAGTGTGAGGGAGGAAGTAGCAGCAGAGAGGACTGACCACAACCCCTCACTCCCATCCCCTCGTGCTGCTCAGGGTGGGCAGAGGAGTCAGAAATGAAGAATGAAGTTGAGCCTGGGAAAGGGTGTTGGAGGAAAGTGTTGTTTTAATTTCGTTTTTGTTTGTCATAATCCAAGTCTATCTTAATTGGCAATAAATTGAATTTATTTTCCTCAACTCAAGTCTGTTTTGCCTGTGACTGTAATTGGTAAGCGATGCACCTGTCTTTATCTCAACCCACGAGCTTTTCCATCTTCTTTTCTGCCCCTTCCTTGTTAAGGGGGAGAGTGAGAGGGTGCCTGGGTGGACGTCTGGCTGCTGGCCAAGGTGATCCTGTCATAGGATGCTATCAAGGCATTTGAATTCAGGAACAGGAGAAGATACAGGAAGCAAGAGTCAGACTCCATTACTAGAGTGTGTCTGTGTAAGTATATATATGAAAGTATGTCCTTTTCTTTCTACAGAGAAGGAGCTTTGCTAATCGTTGTTGCCAGGGTACTTTTCACTCGTTTCCTGCTCTCTTAAGAACTCTCCTTGTAGTGATACATGTACTGGTAAATGAATTGAGGAGTCCTTCAGGGTGGGAATATATGTGTATGCATATACTTTATTTTAGTCTATTCTACTATAAATGAATGACATTTATCTTTAATTTATTTATAATCTCTGCGAAGGGCCTTTATTTTGTCCCAGAAGTACTTTTATACTCAACCAACAGAAGCTGGTAATGCCACTGCAGGCAATGGAATATCCTCTGCCCTGGAGGCCTGACAGAGATGTTCGTTTTTCTCGGGTAGTTCAGATTCGAAGTGGAGGATCAATGTTTCAACCATGTTTTTATCATTAAAGTCATTTACATTTAAGAAGACAATCTCTCCCTCGGCTATTAATAATTTATCACAAGGAGGCAGTGTACTGGAGTATTGATTACATATCTGCTAGCTTTTGTGTAGTAAATATCCCTCTGGATTTAGCTGAAAAATCTCGATGTGAACTTTTCACAGAAAGTTTAGCAGTTACTTTTCTCTCCTTCTCCTCTGCAGCCAGTCTTATATTTTTGTAGAATTAATACACAAAGAATGCATGCAACTGCGTAGCATGTGTCGTCATTCTTAGCTAATTTGGTTGAACGGATCACTACCTCTGTTGTCTATGTGCAGTAAAGACTCTCTTGGTCTGAAGCTTCCTTTAACAATTTGAAAAATAGAACAAAAATGGTAGAACAGTTGTCTGTTCTCGGAAGTCATGACATACAAAATATAAGTGGTCAAATCATAGAATCATAGAAATTTTTGGGTCGGAAGGGACCCCTAGAGGTCATCTAGTCCAACCCCCCTGCAGCGAGCAGGGACACCGCTAACTAGATCAGGTGGCTCAGAGCCCTGTCCAACCTGGTCTTGAATGTTTCAGGGATGGGGCCTCCAGTACCTCTCTGGGCAACCCGTTCCGGTGTTTCATAACTCTCATTGTAAAGAATTTCTTCCTTATATCCAGCCTAAACCTACCCTGTTTTAGTTTAAAACCATTACTGCAAGATATAAATATCAAGATGTATAATAATCTACTGACTATTAATGAGTTCTACTTCCTAAATGCAGTATTTAATCAAAAGTCTTGCTGAAATGAGGCAGTAAAAATTAGATTTGTTACGATTAAGGTTTACATAATTTAACGTTTACATGGCATTTATGATATAAATCTATAGGCATATAACTATGCCTTGTCTTCTGATTTTTAGCAATTCCTATTAGAATATTTTTTAATTACAGTTCTTACTAATTCATTATTGTTTGACACAAATAATTGATATCTCTAAATTGATTTCCATGACAGGGATTTTTTTTTTAATTATGCAGGTGGAATCTACTGTAGTTAACATTTGTTAATAACTTGCTAATCTTATTTGTCCCAGGTCCCATTTTAAGGGACTCTTCTGGTTGCTTATCAATAGAAAATTTCTTATATACGATTCTCTCTCTTCTTTTGATTCTACCCAAAGAAAAGTTGTCTTTTGAAGTTAATTCTAGCCAAGACAGAACTGTAAAATCAGAAATACTCTGCCTTTATAGTCTCATAAATGAATTGTAGATTAGAACCCAACTGGGATGACACATTTTAAACTCATGTTTTGTTACAGCAGGTATGAAAAGTATGAAAAAACACTTTCCAGGAAACAGATATAGAAAACCAGGAATATCTCACTTTCTTTAATCTATATATACACTGTTTGTAAATTCTAAGTTAGTTTAAGGTGTAGTTGGCAAATGTGCTAGATCCAAACTTAAATGAAAACTCTTTATGAAATGCGAATGTGTTACTGCTCGGTGTTACAGGTCAGTAGTGTGTGCTCAGTATGATACCGAACATGCTGATTTGACTATATATGTACGCAGTTGGGCTCTTTGAAGTTGTATCTAAATGTATACATATCGGATGAGACTGACCAGAAAATTTGTGAAAGAACTACAGGGTTCTTCAAGTTCACTTCAAAATTCACCATCTGCAGACATTGTGCCTGTATCCGTGGATTTCTTCAACGTTAACGGCAGGTGGACATAAGTGGGGCTAATAGCAAAGAGAAATTCATGTTATTCAGTTGTGGAATTAGAATGTTTAAGTGTGCAAAACTTCTTAGATCATTTCACCCATCATATCCATAATGCCAATCATATGAGCTAAACAGCTGGCACCTAGCAATATTCTTACTCTGAATAGGGAGTTCCACAGAAACCGTTCCTTTCTTCAGAGTGTCTTTTGTTTGTTTTTAATCCTATCTTTATTTCTCAGTGTAGTACGGGCATTCATATGGAATGAAGAACAACTAATTATTCTGAGTATCTCTGTGGCTGTCAGGACCTCGCTGAATTGATATTTCTTGCAAACCTGGTTTAGTTCTCTCCAACAATCATCTGCATTAAAAACGTGTTCCGGGGGTACTATGGGACCATATCTTGACCTGAAAATGGTTCTGCAAGGTCTTTGTTGTGTATCTTCACTACTCATGAGAAACACGTGTGCTCTTGTGGAAACGTGGTAGAATAAAGGAATTTCATTTCTTCCTTCTAGTAGTCGATTGCCTCTCCTCGGTCTTATTGCAGGGTTATCTAAGGCCAAGCAAAGCTATTTCTATTTGTTCCTGATTTGGAATGAGGAAATTTGAAAAAATAATACTTGTGAGGTAGATAACTTTTCTATATGCTCAACACTATGTTTTCGCCTTTCAACTATGTCATTAGCTTGGTTACTTTTGTGGGTACGTTCAAATTCTTAGAATAGAAATTTGCTGTGCAAATGCATAATCTGCCTCCTTTCTTAGCTTTTATCCATTTGGTTCCCGGTGTTTATAGTAGTAATATGTATGTTTATATGTAAAGTTAATTTTTTGTCCTCATTTTTCAAAGTTACCTGCTTTTTGTAAAGTACACTTGAATTTTATGTCCTGTTTTGATGAAGGATCTGTTGCCTCCTTGAAATATATTTCTAATGCTTATTTTCATGTGATGTTAGTGAGAAACCTTATTGTAGTTAAAGACTTGATTTGATTGTTAATAGATATATTATAGTCAGCTATAAAACTAGGCAAATACCTGTAATTCCTGTGAAAAACAGCTAAGTCCTGACTGACACTGAGACTGATTTAGTGTTGGTTTGTAGTAGTTAATAGTAACATTTTAATTTTGTTTTATCCTTTCTCCTGTTCACACGATCCAATGAACTGTGTATTCTTATACAGTTAAAAGCAGTTGAAATATTGTTTCCAGTGAGGTGCATACAATATTTGTAGTGACCAAATTAACATGCTAGTAGCTACCCTTGGCATAAAGGTTGCCTTTTGCTGCTTCAGTAGACACATAATATTTGTCTTCCTCCAAGTAACCTCTTTGACATAAGAATATCTGAGCATAAGTCCTAGTTAATAATTTTCAAATATTTCTCTCACGTAGTTTCTTTTTTGAATTCTTAGAAGATGCTGTACTAAGTAAAAGCAGATTTAGGGCATGAACAGAGACCTAGCAATCTGAAAATATACTTTGAACAGTCCTTCATACACACTTGCTTAAAAATGAGAAATAGTTTAAAGACATTATTTGTATTTTTGTTGTTTGTCTCTCAATAGTGTCAATTAAAATACTTTCTAATATTTTTAAAATTTTGCAATATACAACTTAGTTAAGGGCAGGTTTTGTCATCATGAATTTCTACAGTTGCTAGAGTGTAAAGTGACAACAGTAAAATTGCACAGCAGCTCCAGCAAAGGACATCAAAGCATTTTTCAAACTTTAATGAGCTAAATCAAGCTAAAATAAATGGTGAAATTAAGCGATGTTGAAATGGAACCATTTTCAAATTGCTAGAAACTACTGGCAAAGGCGAAGGAATGATCATATGTATTTCCTATACAGCTTCAGCAACACCAGCTACTCTAGTTTGTGAATTAACTTTGTATTCAACATTTTGTCGTGCATGTTAGGTGTTATAATGCATGAAATGAATACATAGTCACATACCAGTAGCTGCAGTTCCAAGTAATGATCGACAGTACCGCCTCTAGCTAGCTAACACTTTTTCCTATGAAATCTTTTCTGCATGACCACATCACATGGCAGCAGGCAGCAATGGCATTTATGAACTAGCTGGAGCTATCAGTGCGAGTGAGGAAGCAATAGAGGAAGATGTATGTTAAAAAAAATAAAGGGGGAGGGGGGAGATGGAGAAGGCTAAAGAAAAATAGCCAACCAGAAAAAAAGTTGCCAATATGTCACATAGATGTTTCAAACTAGCAGCTTAATGGCAGTGCAAATTCATTTCTGTGTCCTATTTTTAAAATTTTCAGCTTTTCCTAAATATAGCTTCCAGTTGAGTGTGTTTCTTTAAGCTAAAAATATCTCAAAAAAACTGACAGAGAATGAAAGTTGCAGCTTTTTGTCAGGTTAGAACCATGATTTGTTTGCATGACTGGGAATTAGCAAAGTTGAGATTCTTACCAGGTCAAGTTTTTTGCCGAAGTCAAGTCGGTGAGTATGATTCTTTTACAGAAAGAGACCTCAACTTTGCTTTCAAGCTGCAGTGGCTTGAAATGAGTCGTCTTTTCCCCTCTGTGAGTATTGATCTAGCTATTCTCCCCCCACACTGCTACAATACTTCGGCACCATACGTAGAAGTGGATTGCAAATGAGGTTCCTTATATATATTAATTGAAAACCAGCGAGAAAAACATAAACAGGTTTTTTTCGGGCCTCTCTACATGTGTCACTGTCGTGATGTTTGAGACTATTATTCTTGAAAGCAAAACAGTTACATGATTCCAGTATTTTTCTGATTTGCAGAAGGCAAGTCAATTAAATACACATTAGTGAGATGGGGGAGCCTAAGAGCAGCCCCTAAGCACCTATGAGGGGATCAAGAAGACGGAGCCCGGCTCTCCACAGAGGTGCATGGCAAGAGGATGAGACACACCAGTTAAAACAAGGTAGGTTCAAACTGGATATAGGGAAAACTTTTTCACTGTAAGTCGTCAAGCTTTAGAACATATTGTTCAGAGGGGCAGCTGTGTGATCCCCCCTCTTGGAGGCTTCCAAGGAGCATCTGGATCAAACCCTGAGCAGCCATGGTGTGATCTCATAGCTGACCACACTTTAATCAGGAGTTTAGGCTTGAAACCTCTTGAGGTTCCTTCCAGCCTGCGTTCTTGTGTGATGATAGGATTCTCAAGACCAAAATGCAACCAATAGCTGAGAATTCCTGTGCGCTGTGTAGGGTAAACTGAAATTCTTTAAATCCCTTTTTGGACACAATTGGACTTAAATGTAGTGAAGTATTCACTGGAGTTCAACTTTCACTCTAATATCTCAGATGAGTTTCTTACTCATCTGTATGTGGCTTGAATGCTTTCTGCCTCAAAGACTTGAATTTTTAAATAGAAATTTTAAATTTTTATTTTAAATAGTAAAGGGTTCAAACTTGGAAGTAGGTGAATACTTGGAGCAGCTGAGGTGATTCAGGCACTCGGCTAGAGGTGGCAGGTTCACCTTCAAATCCACCTTCTATCTGACTGCTACTTGCTGTTTTGTTTACTTGAGCTCTGCTTAAAAGAGTGTAATTGAATATTCAAAGATATGTGCATAAAAGAGGGTTAGGTCAAAATGCAGATGGCATGCACTACAAACATAATAAAGGCAAATATTATTTCCAAATAATGGCCCTTTTGTAAATGCCATAGTTTGCCGTGCTTATCCTTTTCCTGTTGTTTTGTAGATATTACAGTTCAATGAAAACACGGATTTCAATACCTAAATCTAAGTAAGTTTCTAAAAGTACTCTGAATAGCTGTGGAGGATTAAAAATAAACCTTGATTTTTGTTTTTGCCCATTGTATGAAGATGTGTGCCTCAGCTTTGGCTAAGTCAGCCAAGTCTTAGAAAAGAAATTTCAAGTGGGTCACGTCGTTGCTAGGTTATATGAATCTGAGCTAACTTTGGCTTGTTGCATTTTAATATGCTTGATCCAAACAGAGATAATTTAGAAAAAAAAATCTGAAGTTCCCTAATGTCATTTAATATCACAACTATACTTGTCATAAAAATACAATACCTGTCTCATTTTTATTCAAATAGCAATCTATCAAAATTTTCTTTTGACAGGATTTTTACTATTTCTTATGGTAATAACTAATAGTTCTTTTTTGCTATTTCCTGGGGCGGGAGGGGGAGTATGTACATGTGCAGAGTATGGGAAGGATAGGAATACTGAAAATAATTTCCATTTTTACCCTTAAAATGACTTGGGAATGTTAAATCTGTCTGCTAATTTTCATATAAAACAGCCATCTGGAAAGACCATTCTGGTTTTTTTTTGTGCTATTTGTGTTTAGGTAAAGGGAAGCATAGGGGCACTTTTAAAAGTAAAGCTGAATCTTTAATTGCTGCTTGTAATAAATCTTTTAAGAATAGGTGAAATTATTGATATACGTTGCACTCATAGGGCTTTTAGTATTTTTGAGCACAAGTGATAATGGATTGTAAAAAAAAAAAAAAAAAAAAAAAGGTTTGAAAAGACTGGTTGCAAAACTAATAATAAATCAATCGAATGATTCTGGTAATACGTCTCATATCCAGAGTGTGAGATGCTTGGTTTATGACATCTTAAGATCTCAAAAGCTGATTTATTATTCCAGTAATCAGTGTTTCAGTGTTCTGATCCATTAGTTTTTGTAATGTAGAGAGTTGTCACTTTTTTTTTATGAATGATTTGTATTTTAAAATCGCACGTCTGTCAATCAAGACAAAATCAAGGATTTTTAAAAACTTAATTCCTTGACTGTAGGATTATCACTGTACACTGGTGTTGGTAGATATTGTTATTCAGTGAAATTCTTCATAATGCTTTCTAGTTTTGGGTTTTGTTGTATAATACATAGCTTAAACAAGTTTTTATTCAGGTATGATATTCATTTTACTGTTCCCTGTGTCGGTACTTTAACAGAACGGGGCAGTCAGATATACCGCGCCCCAAACACCGCCCAGCTCTGAGGCAGAATATGCTTGGTATGAAGTGTAATTTCTTAGATATTTATAGTAGTTATCAGCGTATCAGAAACGTTCATAAAAGATTGCATCTGAGTGTTAAGACAAAGAACTTTGAAGCCAAAAGGAGTTTTATCATTGAAGTTGGTAACATGTTTTCATCTGTCATTTCTCAAATTGAAGTTGTTGCTAAATGACTGATTTCAGGTACATAAAAAATCAGCCAAACATAAAAAAAGTCCAAACCAAAACACTTGTGTGTACTTCAAGGCTCTGCCTGCACAGTTCAGGAAAAAAGCACAAAAATGTATGGGTGATGGCTTTTTTTATCAGTACAAAAATGATAATTCTGGTTTTATTAGCCTTCTGTGGGGTAGCAAATTCTAACGCTGAGAGCTTCTCCGAAGGTTGCCTAGTTTCTTGGCATCATAATGTGAGGTCTGGGAGCTTGGGTGTCCGCTACGATATCAAGAGGCCTCTTTGCATGTGGGTGTCAGCTGGCCTCTGAAAGTAGCGCTGTGAACGAGGTGGAGCTTGGAAGATGTTCAGAGGAAGACGTTCGTGAAGAACGTTCTCCGTTTCTCATTTCTTCTGTGCTCTGTGCCAGTGAGTAAAACCAATTAATTCTCAAACCATAACCATATGGAATGACTGCAGGAAAGTTTGGAGCTGAAAATGTGGTAGTTGTGTGCTTGAAGCCTCACTGGTGATAGAACTGGCATTGGATCAAGACACTATTCTAGGAGTGTAGATGCAAATAGAAGTGTAATTTTTTTGTATTCACCCAAAACCCAGGGATAAAGGTAACTTAGATCTCTGAAATTATGCTAATTACAACTGTGAATTATCTAATATTAGCTTTTCCTTGTCTCCATTCTTTTATTTTCTCCTTTATTTTCTCTGACCTGTTTTTGTTGCCATTTCCCTGTACTGTCCGTACACCCTGGTTGATGAACACAATTCCCCAGAAGTCAGGTAGCTGTAAAATAGCTTTTTGACTCTTGGTGATACAGCATGGCGGTCGATGTTTGTGCCATGCTTCTGCGTTGTTGTCGCTGTCTTTTGCTTCCCGAGCCCTGCGGTGCGGAGGGCTGGGGGGAACAGCACGGAGGCCGGGCGTGGAAGCAGCACCCAAGAGGTGGGGAGGGGTGTGGTAGCTGGTGGGTGCCACCCTGCCCAGGACCAGGGTAGGGAGCTGCCTTGTCCTACTGGAAGCCCGGTTGTGGTGCCGTAGGGGTACCTGACGGCAGGAGGTTATACAATTTTTTCTCAGTTCTGGGTACATTGTGTAGAGTGTTGTGTAACTTTACATGTATATTTGACATCTTTTTGATTATTTTATTGTTCTTGGGTGCTTTAGTAAATAAGGACAGGCTTAAACCAGCGCTGCAATGCTGTGCTGTTTTGAGGCCCAGAGCGTGCACTGGTAGAGAGGAGACTTTTCTCTATCAAACAGATTCTTGTTAATGACAAGTTTATAAGCTAGAAATCCATTCGGACTCTAAAATGTAATTATTGCTTTGGTTTCAGTTTGGGTACTGGCTTGATATTAAACTGAAAGTAGCAGAAAAATAAAAAGCAAGAAATTAGTAATTGGGTTCATACAAGTGAAATGTGATTGTGATTTCTTACTGTTGCGTTCCAATTTCCTTGGGTGTTTGCTTTTTGGTTTTTTGTTTTTTTTAATAATTTGATCTTAACGTAGTCAAAAGGAGTTGGTAATGGTTAAGTAGGCAGGTATTCTTTTGACAGGACTAAAAAAGTAAAAAAGGGAAAGTTAACTGAATATGGAAAGCTACAAAAGCCACGCCACAGCATTTTTTCCAGTAAGCCTGGCACTCTTTGCTGAGTTTTGCACTATACAGCCATTAGCAGGCTGGTCAATGCATTGCTTTATGAGGCAATTATTTCAGCATACTCTATTCAAAATACACATTAGAACTTAACCTTCTGAATCCTGAAGTAGCATTTTTATCTCCCAACATTAGAAAAGAGTCAGAGTCAGCAATTTCTCCTTTCGTTTTATGATCTGGTATCATTAATAAAGCATTGGGCTGGTAGGTTCTTGCAGTTCTCCAGGATAATTTGTGACACAAAAGGTGCTACTGTGATACAGTTGTCTGTTGACTTATTCAATAGCAGGGGAAACATAGAAATCATGGAAAAATAAAAATGAGTAAGAGGGAGGAAGGAGCACTTAAAACAAATGTCGGACTGGTACACAGGATATTAGGCCTGCTGCTATTGGATATGCACAAGTAGAAATGGGAAGTTAATATGGAATTTCTAATTAGGGTCACATACTAATGAACTCCCACTTCATGTTAGTTTTATGCCGCTTCAGAAATTTTTTATCATATGCTTAAAAATTTATGGCTAGAAACATTAATGAAAATGAGGCGTGAATTGGGAATTGTGCTATTATGGAGATGAGTGTGGCCGTGGCTAGTCTGATTTCTAAGGAGGGATCCTTTTATTGCCATTTTTTTCAGGGATGAGAAATGATACAGGTAAAATTAATGACTAGACATATTCTTTGCCCCGGCTTGGCTGGCATTATTATATTTAAAGTTATAAAAGCAGGATTTAATAAAATTTTGAGTTAATTATAAGGGGAATTTTAATCATATTTGGTAGTCTTCTATAAGAATAAAACCTGTAAATCAGCAGAAGTGCAAAATTAATATAGTAAAGTGCAAATGTTTCTATACACCTATACATGTGTGTATGTATAAGACACACTCATACACACAGATAGGTATAGTGAACGTTTTTGTATTGACTTTGTTGCTGAAGGCCGTCTCCTTTTCTTGCTCTTTGACAACACGATTGCTCTTAAGTTCTGTGGATGAACGTTTGGGTGTAAATTTTCCGGAACTAGCATTTGTGTCTCAGGTGATCTTGTAAAAATCAATTGGGCTTGCTATTTAAAATGTCAAACCCCCAAACACTACCTGTTGTATTGTTTCTTTCGGTGCCACTAAAATTATCATGCAATCTTGTATGAAAGATATTGAAAACATCTGGTAGTCTGTCTCGTTGGAATTGCCTTTGGAAATAGTCTAGTAACTTTTGACAGCTTGGCTTTACAAAGATATTGATTTCACTGTGGCTTTATCATGGAAAACTGATGAATGGTCAAAAGCTGAAAGTGATGTAAAACCCGGTTTATAGTTTTTATATGAAATGCATGTAATAAAATAAAGTAGGTTTATAAAACATAGTAAGGTATGCCCTTGTGAAAACATTAGAGTTAAAGAATTTTGCAGCATTGTCGTGTTGTGAATTACTTGGCCTGGGGACACTGAAAGCATTTCCAGGCTGGCTAGAGCTGGGCAAAGGAAGGAGCATGCATTTCAAAACAATACGATATGTTGCTAATAATTATGTGATATTTGTGAGAAGATAAGCTTGCATGGAGTATTGCTTTATAACTTTACAAATGTTTCCTTTTGAAATAGGCTATTAATACTGAACAGAAACCAATATGGGAAAAATATTGTTTCCCGAGTCCAATAACAAGGAAAAATAGAGAGCAGAAACACAAATAATTGAAGGGGCATGTAACATGGGAAACAGGAACTGCAATTTGGATGGAGAAATATCTTTTTCTGTAGAACTGAAGAACTGAATAGGAAGAATTAGAAACAACATCGGGCATCTGTATTGCACTGGCCGCAATAAAAGAAAGTAAGGAAAATATAGGAAACTAAATTGATTTCTTGCTGGAGGAAGTAATTACTTCATTGGTCAATTAAATACAAACACAATGAGAGGGTATTGAAGTAGAAACACTTGTGTCAGTTCTGCAGAACAGTGCGTTGCTGTGTGTAGAAAATCCCCCAAGGGCCTGAGGTGCCGTTCCTCTGTGATGCGCCTGGGTCCAGTTGTGCGCGTGGGAAACGAGAGATGGCGCAGGGCTCTTTCTGGAGCTCTTTAAGAAAGGCCTGCAAACAAATGGCTTATTAAAGTGGCTTCTTTAATGTGATAGAATAAAAAGAGGATTAGAGATAGTCGGTAAATCTTACATCCTTTCACAGGGTGGGAAGCTCACATTTGTGTAGTATTGGATGGACCCCAGACGGGGGTCCCACAATAGGTTGCACAGGCCCTGTCTCTGGAGAGAGTTTCCTTGGTTTTGGTCATTCAAGCTTGTTGTACCATTTTCTTTCATTTTCTTATAAAAACCCAGCTGTATTCGTGAAGGGTGTTTGCATGAGAGCTTCTTCCTGCGCTCCTAGGTAAAGGCAAGGCGGGGTAGGTGGCTCCCAGTTGGAGCTGCCCACAGGCTCCTTGCTGGCCGTGAGCCAGTGGCAGTGGTCCCACAGCCCGGGGTCTGTGCTGCACGGTCCCGTCGAAAGGCCGCGCTGGATGTGCAGGCCTGTGCCTGCTCGGGTGAACTGTTACCGACACCCATCAGTGCCTTGAGATAAAATCATAGAACGGATTGGGTTGGAAGGAACCTTACAGATCACCTCGTTCCAACCCCCTGCCCTGGGCAGGGACCCCTTCCACCAGACCAGGGTGCTCAGAGCCCCGTCCAGCCCGGCCTTGAACACTTCTCTGGGCAGCCTGGGCCAGGACCTCACCACCCTCATGAGGGGAAATGAGAGCAAATGCCAAGCTGTTTCTGAAGATTCAACCCACCCTGCTCAGTTGGCAGTCCTCCAGAACAGGAGACGTCATGCCCCTGAAGATAGGTCATCAATTCAAACTATTACAGGAAAAAAAAAAAGGTAAAAAATAAAAGGAAACGTTAAAAGAAAAATGTGCAACTAGAAAATGCTGTGGTGTAGCCTGGAATAGTGATACCAGAATTAAAACTGGCAACTGTGAATTTCATGAAAAAAGTTTTGTACAACTCTCTAAATGCTGAGATTTTTGTTGTGCAAAAAAGCATTGTGAGCTTTGGTCTAGATGCCTTGAGCCAAGATCAGGCGACCATACAGGTTAGTATCCCGGCTTGGGTGCGATGCTTGAGAAAGAGGTGACCCCACTGGAGAGAACTCAGAGAAGCACAGTGAGGGTAAGCAGAGCCTATCCCACAACATAAGGTGGGGAGGAAAAAGTGAACCAGTTGTTGTCGCCTTGCTTTCTCCATGCTACTCGATAGTTTTATTGTACCTCCCTTCTCTCATCTGCCTTTCAGGCAGGGCGATTATTTTCTGGTCAATGTTCCCTCTTGTAAGAACTGCTCCATACTGTTAGTTAGCCTTACTGCTGCTGATTTGCATTGTCATTAAATCAGGTGCAGCAAATGAGTGACTTGTTGAAGGCTGCAAATGGAACTCGAGTCTCCAGAGTTTGATTAGTGGAGTTATCGCTAAACCATTCTTATCTATAAGACTACAATAGAAGACATAAACCATAAATAGAATAAAATTTTAAAAGAGCAGGGATAAAAAAGGGAAGTTGCCACACTCCAAGCAAAAGGTCAGTTTCCCTTCTGGGAAGGATGACAAATAGAATTTCTAAGCAGGTAGAATTGTAAATGGAAAAAGGAACAGGACATGAATTGTCTTGCAACTTTCTCTCTTCTGCTGTTGCTATTTTTGACTCACAAGGTCCTCTCTGAGCAGTCACATGGATACAGCCATGAGGTAGTAAAGCAGGAAAGGTAGCAGAAACTACCAGATTAGTCTAAGATTTGTTTGAGCCGTTTCATGAATACAGGAAAAGATACCCTCTTATTAGTATGTAGTCGTGTTTCTAGGCTCCAGCGTAACAGAATGTGGTATGGACTGCAGAGCTCTGCAGTAAAGGCGTTTTATCTCAACCTTCATTCTTTTTGCATTACAAATAAGCTACAGTTTTCAGAATTGTGACTGTCGTTTGCAGGAGGCCTGCCCTGCGCTCTTCCCTTCTTGGGAAGTCTAGTGGTATTTTAATAGTGTCTGCTTCTTTGGTTCGTGGGGTGTACAACTTGGATTTGGTTACTAGAAATGGCAAATTATTAGACTAATTGTCTTGCACTGTGTAGCTTTGCAGACGTATTCTAGGAATTCTGGCAGTCTATTTACTTAATTTTAAAAGCCCTGATTATGATGAGGAGAGAAAGATAAACCTGCAAGGATGACAATATTTTAAATTTGGTATAGATATAAAAGGAAGTATGGGGCTTTGTGGAACAGTAACATGTACAAGAATTTTGTGCTGTGACTTTATTAAGAATCGGAAGTGTTGGATACTTGCCATGCAGAATAAAAATGGAAGAATATATATCCTGAAACATATTGAAAGACAAATATTAATAGATTGAAGGCTAGCGTGTAATGTGATTGAAAGTTATGAAAGGCTGAAGTGTTTGGCAAAGGATAGAACATCTTGATTTTTGGGAAGATGGCTAAGAGAACAGAAATTTCCCATTCGATTTTTATTAATCATTTGACACTTTCTGTAATTACCAATGTCATAATCTAATAAGCCGAACCTATTTCGTTAAGCATACTTGATCCTGGTGTGGTGTACTGTAAGAAGTACAGTAGTTGTATGACTGTTACCCACGTGAATATGGAAGAAAATTAGATGTTGCCTGATATGTCTCATAAACATTGTTTTATCCTGCATTCAGCTTTCCGATGAATATTTCCTCTCATCATTTTAGAGTTATGTTTATTTGAAACTTTGCAGCATGAGCTCACTGTGATGAATAGAATTATGTGTGTTGAGTTTGGGCTTGTGATTGCCAGGGCGAAGCATTCCCCTAACCCTTCCCTGCGCAGAGGGGCCGTGGAGGCGGCTATCACAATGCGCTTCCAATACCCTCAGGCAAATGGCGGAATCTTAATTCACTGTACGGGAACAGAATTAACAGAACTGAGATTTGGGGTTCTCTCAGCTGTGAGAAACCTCACAATAGTCGGTAAACTTACTCCTCTGCACCATATCAGGAACTCCAACCCTTCTCTTAATTAACGCTGTTACAATATTGCTAACATTAACTGATTTTTTTCAAAGACACTTTTGTAATTGAAGTTGATTTTTTTACATTGCTTCTGCCTTTCCATTCTCCATTAAGAAAATGTTGCTTGTAATTTCAACCAAATACTTTTAGACTTTTGGAATCTGAGACATTTATGATGCTACAATGTAAAAGCTAAAGAAAGTTGATGTGAAAACATTACAGCAGATCACTTGATGAGGTAACTTAATAGGATTGCTACTAGCAAGCTTATTCTTAATGGCTTTTACAAACTATGGTTTATTATATCAAACTGCTGCTATAAAAAGTAAGGAATTAAAGAGAATGCATTAGACATAAAGGAGGGAAAAAAAGAAAAAAACTTCCAAAACTTACAAGCCTGTCTGAGGTTTATTTTTCATGTTTTAATTTTGTTAGTAGGCTAAATAATTGCAAAGTTCTAAATTGTGTGTGAGTTTGTAACATAAAAATATACAAAAAAAATTAGAGTGCAACTTTAAAACATCATGATCAGCTGTAAATGCAGTCATTAGTCAACTCGTATCACTGCAGAACTGAGGCTATTTGACATTTTCTGCAGACTGCAAAACCGCGCTGCAGCGCTGCTGTTCTCTGAAGCAGAAATGACTATAGGAGCGTGGCCAGCCCAGGCGAGGTTACGCTGTGCGAGGGTCAGCAGCAAAGCAAGGCGTGGATTTGGTGATGCTCCAAAACCACTGCTCCTGCTGTTACACGTAGCTAAGATGGATGGCCCAGCTCCTTCTCACTTTATTGCGTTTTTCAGAGGTACAGACATATTGCATTTTTGATTCTGCAGCATGCGTCAACAGGGCTGGATACAAGTAGAAAATATACCTTGAGACATCCCGATATTTGCTTTTAGTGTAAGTTAATTTTTTCTCAGTTATTGTCTTAGCGTGTGACAGGTCTATAAGGTAGAGAAATTGCCTTCTTTAGAGCACAAGCTAAGCAAGCCATATTGGGGAGGAGAGGGAAGAGTTAGGAGCTCTAAGTTAGCATCAGTATCATGTCACAGTCATGATTAAGGGGTCCGCAGTCCCTATAGTGGTTTTTTTTTTCCCCTAAGTCCTTTAGCTATAAAGTAAAAAAAGGTGTTTTGTGAGTTAACCTGTTTTGAGTGGTTACGATTTCCATTAGCTGAGAACTGGTGGGTTAAGATGTATTGGGGTTTTTAATTTATATTTTTTACTTCTGAGCTCTAAGAGCTGATACCTGAAAAGTTTTGAAATAGCTAACAATTTGAGCTGAGAATATTTGAAATGGAAACCATTTCTAACCTGAGGCTAGTCTTTTATTGCTGTGCTCTTTTAGCACACATACATGCGTACGTAGATTTATACATATATAGTAGTCACATTAAAAAAAAATATAGAAAAAAACTGAAATAGAACAGCTTGTTGGTGGAACAAATACTGTGCTTGACTGAGACATGCAAAGGACATTTTAAGTATATGCTGGGCCATCTCGCTACAAGCTTAAAGATACCACATGCTGTGTTACTCCTTCTTTTCTAATTCAAAGTCAAGCTACTAAACTGCACCAATACATTTTTTTTAGGCTCATATTAAATAATGACTTTTCACAGTACACACTATAAAATGAATTGGCAGATTTTGTGAGTGATTGGACTGTAAATCTGAAATGAGACTCCCTTCGTCACAGTTTCACTTCTTCCCACCGAGTGTTCAAATGCCTTAGGTGCCAGAACGGATTAGAAAACCCTGTGAGAAAGGATGGCAGTTCTGCTGATGGCAGTGAAAATGCAACACTATTTTTTCTGCTTTTAACTGAACACGGTGAGCACAGTGTGAAGCTTTACATTTTACAGTTTTAGCCCGGGTCATAAGAAAATTCTATTACAATGCATCAGTTACCTTTATGTTTATAATCAGAGCTAATGCTATAAAATTATATCCTGCAGGTATTTAACCCTGTTTTCAAGCATTTCGTTTTGTAATACCCTAAGATGTGAAACAGAACTGAGTAGTACACAGTGACAGAAAAAATATTTAAAGTGATAGTATGCCTTTAAAATTAGATCTTCATTACTATGTGATACTAGCACAAATTTATAATAATACAGTCATGTTTTAAAAAATCCTTCTTTTATTAGTCATGAGCTGATGCTCCCAGAGACACGGTGGGGCACAACTGCTGTTGAAGTCCGAGCGCGCAGTAGGAGGCAGCTGACAGTGGCTCTTGTAACCATGTAATCCTAGGATAGAACGCTGTTAATCTGCTGCAGTTAAAAACAGAAACTTCCACCAACTTCATTAGGGTTCCCATTTGCCCCATTTGCTTTGTTTTCTTAAACAAAGTTTTGTTGTTCTGAAAGAACTTGGAGAAAACCAGCCTTCATCACAAACGTGACGTCAGCTCCAGGGAGAGATTCCCTGTGCTACTGTTAATTGTCAAGGTAATGGCGAGCAGTTTTACTGGGAATGGGTGGATTAGATACAAACTGTTTAATCTTTCTATCCTAGCCTGAATGGGACTAACAAAATGCCTAAGCCCAGGAAAGCCACAGATCTCACTTTTCGAGGAAAGTAGAGGTTCAGCATTAACATCATGCAAAAATCAAAACGGACACAGTCACGCTTGGTTTCATTTTGTGGAACAGAATTGCGGGTACGCGACTGCCCAGACAGACCCGTTTGTTCCTTGCTGTTCTGGTGGCCTTCGGGTGAATCGGGCCCTGGCTGCCAGCTCCTGCCATGGAGCAGGGTTAAACGGCTTTCTGTGCCTGAGGGTTGGAACAGACGCGGCAGCCGAGGAAAATCCCAGCGGCACGAAGCACTTGAGCGTCTCCGTAGCTGGGTGGCTGCTCCGTCGGGTCAGAGAACCCTTTCCCTCATTGATGAATCTGGTGCGGGCTATGTGTGCTCATACAGTTCCAGAGTTTCACTGCTCTGCAGCAAGGGTAGCAGATAATGTTTGTACGTGAAGAGACGGATTTGATGTATTGTTAGCTCCAAAAGTTAGAAGCTACTTAGCAGCTCGGGTGGGAGGCCTGGTAACAGTAAGACGTTTTTTGTTTTTGTATTTTTTTTTTAAGATATTTGTCTTAAGAGCGTAAAAGTAGGATGTATTATGTATTATATGTATATTTTGCACATATTTATATAAATTGGATTATTTTATTTTTTAAAGTAAAGCTTGATATAAATTGTCAAAGGAAAATATATCATGCCAGAGCCAACAACCTGAGAAGCGAGGCTGTTTCCGCACCATCTCCCCAGGTCCAACCAGTAGTGAGGCTGAAGATTTATTCCGACAGGCACGCGCACACGCTCCGTGCACATGTGTAGATATGTAGATACACCGACAGCCACACAGATTGCAGACAGATACTCAGAGTACCCAAATGAACACAGACTGCACCAATGGCTTCATCCTGCTTCCCAAACTGGATGGACAGTATAGAAGCTTACTAGTGAGTTTATATATATATTTTTATATATACATATATATATGTACAAGATGGATCCCTCCAGCAGCTGGGCTCAGTCATGTAAGCACATCAAGATCTCTTGAAGTATAATTTGGATATTGGTGATGTCTGTCCATTACATCATCCTAACTGATTTTACTGTCTTTTGTGGGAAGCATTGTAACTTACCCGGCAATGCTGTCATCCTGTTGCTGAATTACCAGAGAAAGCAATGGTTAGGCTTAAACTCAAGCAAATAGATTTCGTTGTCTGAAATATAAAGATCAAAAGTTAAACCAGAGTTCTTTTGGACAAAGAACTAATAATGATTAAGAGCTACCTTTTTTCTCTTTTACCTTCAGTTGATTGTAAGACTACATGGTGTGATTGATTAAAATCAATAATTTAGAAACTGTCAAAACAATACATTACAGAAAGGATGAGTGTCAGCATGACAACGTGATACAAGTGATCCTGACTATAACATTTAAAGCTTTTAGAGGGTAACACCTTTCAACTTTTTTTCCCATCTTCCAAAAAATCTCCACATTGCAAGCAAATGACTTGGTATCAGGTTTTCAGCTATAGAGAGTGCAGCCAAAATCATTTCAAGAGTTTAGGGACAGGAAATAAGAAGGGAAAAGGTGCAAATATCAGGAAAGGGTGGAGTAGACACAAATACATGAAGAAGTACCGATTAATGCTTTTTTTCTGTATATTAAAAAAAAAGAGTTTACTAGGCATTTCTTTGGCTAGATAATAACCTTTCACCATGACCTTAATGATACATGTTATATCGCTTTTTCAAGGAATAAAGAATACTTCAGTTTACAGCATACACAAACCCTGAAAAGTATCTTAATGAATATTAATATGTTACATTTTAGTTGTTTAACTTTTGAGTGTATGTTCCTTATATCGTTTGGTAGTTTATTGTTATCGCTCTTCGCTCATTTGTATGACTATAAAGCCAAGTTCTCTAACCACGTGTTGAAGACCCCTTGTAATTCATGCTGAAAAGTCCCAAATTAAAATATGATCTTTGCTCTAAGAATTCCATTTTGAAGACAACTGGAAGAAGGGAATACAAGGAAATAGTAAAGCATCATACTACCTAACACCGATGCAGGGTACCAGATTGTAAAGTTTTGGTAGCCACCACAGCAATGTGAAGCAAAGAGTGGTTGAGGCAAGGGAGAATGAAAGAGCTCAGCGAGTGTAAGGGGCAGTGTGAAAGAAAAGCAAAAACCGTACATCTGAAAATGTGAGAAATAAGCGATGTTTGTTTGAAGGTGGGAACTTGATACCTCTGTTCATGAGACACATGGAAAGAGGTAGGACTGTCTGAGGGGCTAGAGAGGGAAGATGTAAAAAGATGCCTGAAATGGTGTAAACAACAATTTCACAGTTACATTTGCAGCAGTAGTCTAAAAGGTTGTGAGCAGAGAAAAACAGCCAAGGTGGAAGAAAATGTTACTTGTAAAATGATGTGGTGAAGCATCAGGTGAGAGTTGAAGTTCTCTGAATGGATATGAAGTGCCGGATCTTGGAAATGTTACATAGGAAGAATCTGGAAATTTTGCCAGGGGTTCAAATTATATGTTTGTGGAAGGTCAAAAAAGGAGGGCCTGGAAGCCAATGGGCAATAGGAAAAAATAGAATTGAAGCAATTGTTAGATATCCCTGAGGAGATTTGACAAAGACAGGTTAAGATTCAGTTCAAATATGTAAATTGGAGGGACGACCATGTGAGTCACATGAAAATGCCTTTGTAGGTGAGAAATGGCCAAACAGAAGTTGTGTAGGAAAAAGAGTGGGAAAGCAAGGACAGGCCACTCTTAGAGCACCTAAAAAAAGCTGATGGTAGACAAGAAGATGACATAGATAATGAGAAAGCTGATCATAATTCCTCATGTAATTACTCTGTCTGGCTGAGGTTCTAGAAAGTGGTTTACAGATTAGAGGAGTATGAACATCAAGTACTAGCTTTTAGCCTTGGCTTGGAAAACATTCATTAGAAGGCTTTGCCAACCCTGTTTCCTTGAACAGATGGATCGCATGGGAGAACATCATGGGAACTGTCAAAGGGAAACTCCATGATGTGACTGTAAACACTGCGTTTGGTGAGTTTAAGGAGGTTATTTGAATTTTTGGCCTTTGTCTTAGATCTTTGTCTTAGGATAAACCAAAGGGGAGCAGAGTGAGTCATTACAGAGAAGTGTAAAGAAAGGAAACTAATGGCAAAAAATGGAAAGAGGGAATAATCTTACAAGGGACAACAGAGGCCTTAAGTCTTCGAAGGAGGGAAAGGGCTTTCTTGAAATAACAAAAGAATGGGAACAGGGAGCACTTTAAGCAGGGCTAGCTGTCTAGGCACCAAGCTGTGGGTTAAAAGCCCCGGTAAGCGTCTCTGAACTGCACTGCACTACAGAGACAACCAAGACAGTTTAGAACTCGCCTGTGTCTGTCTGTCTGGGTGCCGCGTTGTCAATGTGGGCAGGTGCTGCATTAACTAGGATGAGACTTTCTGCTTTCTCTTTGTGGAAGAAGGCCTTACCTAAATATGCAAAACAAATATGCAGCTTCAAAATATTACATCGTGAATTTCGGTGAAATTAAGACCAAATTCAGGCTTTCCCAAATATAAAGTTGATATATCATCTAGTTTATATGGGGAAAATAATAGTAGCTGTGCTTGTCTGAGGCAGCCTTATAGGTAAGGCTGAGAATACCTCAGTGTTTAACAGCCAAGATTTCAAACTAGTGTCTCAAAACAAAATAGGTCTGAACAGCTTTCACAAAAAGAGAGTAAACAGACAGTATATTCTCCACTTTTATAATGGAATAGAACATTACAATAAAAATATATGGTGGCACAAAACCTGTTGCCTTTAGTAGTCTGAGATGTACCTTTCTTAACTTCATACTTTCTTCTTTTTAAAGAGAAAACTAGTAATTTTCCTAATAAGGCATTCTAGAGCAGTGTTGCTTTGTATAATGCTAGTCTTATTCTAGTTTTCCTTCATTTGCTTTTAATAATACTTATAATTTAGTCTGCAGGTGTAACCAAATCTGAGCCTTCAGGCTATTCCAATCACACAGTCAGTATGTAATTATTATAGAGAGGCAAGTTATTGTTATACATGATCATAGTTGGAAGAGAAGATAATTGAATTGAAACAAAATAAGAGTTCACAGAAAACTCATATTTCTCAGTACTTTTGCGATTTTGATCACGTTTCACTTCAGTGTTTTACGATATTTTTTTATTATTCACTTAGTTTCTGACTATTAAATTTACTGACCGCCTATCTTAGTTTGGGACAAAATTTCTTTCCCTCTGTGCTAACCTACTGAAATAGTTATGCGTAATAATGACTGAAAGTTAGTAATCACTGAAAGTCCTTGTTGTGTTATGACTATTTTTTGCTTTTTTCATGTAGTTCTAGGGCAATTTTTAGGGAATAACTGTCCTCATTTATGATGAGTAACTTTCATGCTAGCAGTAACATATTAAAATAAAAACAAAGGTGGTAAGTAAAGTACTTATAAGGCAGGTATCTGAGAATTCAAGTTATCCGTATGATTTTGGTTAGTTGCTTTTGCTTGTAAGTTGTATATCTTTTGAGTGTAAAACACCTGAAGAAGTGCCTTAGAGATGCTAGATTGCATACCCCTAGCTATGAAAAGTACAGAACAGTGGAAGGAAGAATGCTCTTTTGTGGTACAGGGTCTGGATTGAGACAAAAGCAGGTTAATTCTAAAATAATGACAGGTTCCCCAGAAGATACCAGTAGAAGTCCTGTCGTGTCCATCTTCTCATGCCTCTTTGCCATCTCTTGCTAGAAGGAAGAAATAATTTAGTCCTTTTTCTGCCATCCCTGCTTCTGCTAATAGTTTTATCCCAAACAAAAGATAAAGAAGGGTGAGGAAATGAAGATGACAGGCATAAAGTAAAGGAGAGCCAAAAAAGCTCCGCGTTAGCATGTTCAGCTAAATATTTCCAGTTCCAGAAACATTTTTCTACCTTTCCTATTTGCAGTATCAGCCCTTTTTGTGCTGCTGATTTTTAGTAGAAAGTATATTAAGGGATAGAATTAGTGAAAACATTTTTAGATGTGACATACAGGTGAAAGATCAGAATGATTTTTTTTTTTTTTTTTTAAAGGAAGGTTGTGACTCTCAAAGCTATTGGTGCCACTTCAAATGGCAACTAAAGAAGATCCATGTTGATATAGCTCTCCTGGGTTTCCAAAAGACTTTTGGTAAAGTCCCTCATGACAGGCTCTGAAGAAGCTGTGCAGCCTTGTGATGAAGTAGGAGGTCCTTGCGTAGACAAAAATAATGGTTAAGGATGAAAAGGAGCTAACAATTGCTGGTCAGTGTTCACAGCGGTGTAAGGTTAGCTCCGGGGACCTGTGCAGTGCAGCGTATGCATTGAAAGAGAGGTCATTAGCGGTGGGATTTCCTGATGACACTAAGTTGCTTAGAATAGTGAAGGTAAGGATCAACTAAAAAAATGCAGAAGGCCTTTGAGGCATCAGAAAAAGGCAAACCAAACTTCGCGTGTAAAATGATGAACATGAGCTGAGTAAAACCAGAAGCAATCTGAAGAAAAAAAATATAGGAAGTATGAAAAAGGTATATCATATCATGGGTGACAAGGAACAGATGTGGATAAAGTTGATTTGGGTGGGAGTTTGGAGGTGTTTTTTTCCCTTTGGTCCTTCCACTGCCAGTAAAGATGGTCAGATGCTGCTGGCAGGTGTCAGGTTCAGAAGGAACAAAAGGCAGTGGTAGTTCCTACAAGGCACGGACGGATGTGGACATTCTTGCAGCAAGACGTTGTAAATGTGAAATGTTTGCTCGGGTCGAGAATTTCATGGAAAAGAAATCCATCAGGAAATATTAAACACAAAATGTCCCAAGAAGTTTCAAAATCACAAACTATTGGAGACTGCGAGAGCATCCAGGGGAATATTTATTCTTCCTTTGCCCTCCTGCTAATCAGGAAATCTAGAACTGGGAACAGTTCAAAGAAGATGTGAGAGGAAAAGTTTCCTTGAAATGGAAGAGTTATCACAGGTGGTGCTCCAGTGCTTATGAAATGACTGCTGGGGGGAGGTTGGGGAGGGGGAGGCAGATGGACTGACGCTGTTGTCCTAAAAGTGAAATTAAAAAACTCAGACTCATTATTTTTGATCTGAAGCTATCTGCCTTAATTATTTACCTACCCAGCCTGCAGTAACAGCTATATGAGTTAGTAGTAACCTAATTTTGTCATTAAGCAGGTGTATCCAGTGTGGTTTTTCTTCTGTTGAATTTTTTTCTGTTTGCGAATCTTCAAGGCATCCAGAAGTAAAATGCAAAACAGATAGACAACAATTAGGTATACTTAGAAAAATACCAGGAAAACGATTTTTGGAATAATTGTCTGTTTGCAGTGCAAAGTCAGCAGTTTTTGCAAACTTTTAAAATAAGATTGTAAAACATGAAACAGAAAAGCTTACTTCAGCTTTAAAGAAAGACATAAGCAGTTTTAAACTGTACTTTTTCCCCAGGGAGAGTTTGAAAACATTTCTGACGAATTAAAGTATAATAAAAGTATTTGCTGGATGCTAACATGTTTTTCTAAATAATTTCTTCATTTCTAGAATGCTTAATGGTAGATCTCAGGGGTGTCAGGTTAAGGCAGTCTGTTTCCATGTTGAAAGTATGTGCTGTATTCATTTTTTAGTGGGTTTTTTAGGTAAGAGATTTTTTTCTCTTTCCTCCAAATTTTTGAGAAATCAGAAGACTGCTTGTACATTATTATAGTGTACGCAAGCAGTGTTCACGTCAGTAAAAACTTATTCAGGCACTCTGGAAGAGGAAACACAATCTGCTTTGAGAGAAATCTCCTTCCAGTTAGTTCTGAAAGAAATGCAAGTCCTCAAGTCAAAAATTTTTCAAGTTCACCCAGGGAGCAACCAGTCAGTCTCCTAAATCGAAGGCTACTTCCTTCCCCCACAAAACCATCTCAGAAGTGGGAGGAGGACGAAGAAGTCTTTTCATATGTTTTGGTTTGTATTTGTCTGAGCATTCTTATTCAGCTGAAGATAATCCATGCTCCTACCCTATCCTGATGGGACAATAGAGGGAGTTTATGAGAGTAATGTCCATGAAATTGTTTGTTTTTAAGAGAGGAGTGAGGAATAGGTCGTGGCTTTCAAACAGCGCCAAAAGCGCCAGCCCAAAGCCCCTGAGCTTCCGTTGGAATAACCAACGGCTGCCCCGTCGGCTGCGAGCTGCACCTGCAGAAAGCTCAGGCACGAGGCGAGTCAAGAAGGTGGCGGACTCTGCCATGAAGTTGTGGAGCTGAAAGAGAAATATCATCTGGTGAAACATTTCCTGAAAAAGAAATGGTTCAAAGTCCAAAACGAATTTCTGGGAAACAGCTTTGAGTGAGTGAAATCGTCACCAGTATAAATGGCAGCAGTTCGGCCTTTCTCCTCCAATTAGAGATGAGACTCCATTCAAGTTAACCTTGTAAACTTGAAGGGCTGTTGGTTATAAAATGAATGGTTATGTTTTCTCCATTTTTTTAGAACTGAAACTGTGATAGATGTTACCATTTTAAACTAGAAAGTAGCTTTAGTCCAAGAGAAAAAATGTCTTTTAAAGGAATGCAAATCCCTTATAAAATGCTTGAAAGTTATTTTTAAATTTTTTTCTAGAGTTTTCTAGCTCCACTGCGTTACAGAATGATGACCTTTTGGTACCTATAACTTTTTTCCGCAGTTGAAAACATTCCTGTATGCATCGTGACTGTCTTGATTGTAACATGATGTAGGTCACAGGAGAACCCGTGACGTACAACAGCCATTCCTACTCCATTTGGGTAACAAAGCAATAGCTCTCACCCCTAAACAAAAAAAAAAAATGTAGAATAGAAATAAAAAAAGGAAGTAAAGGGAATGGTCCTTTCAAACCTTAAATACGTGAAACCATGCAAGTGTGTTAGGAGCACGTGTGAAATAAACCTTGGGAATGCAGATTAGTGAGAGCACCCAGAGCCAGGGTCATGGCAGAGCTTGGCGCCCGTCTGGCACCTCTGCGCTGCCGAGCCTGCTCAGCGTTTCCCACAGCTCCGGCACTTCGTCTCTGCCTGCCTGCCCTTGCTCACGTGGACACCGGTTTTCATCATGCTTTCGTGGGAAATGCACCCGAATAGACAGTACAACACAATGTAAATTACAATTTGTTAATCAGAAAATTATAAATTATATTCATTTTAAAATGGACAAAAAGGCTTTCTAATTATTTCCCTACTTTAAAAATTTAATACGTATAATAGTACACAGAACTCGTTTGTCTGACAGATTATGCTTTTGCAGTTGCAGCAAAATAATCCAATTAAGACTTGGATGTTATTTTTTTTCCTCACTTTCCAAGTTAGCCTACCACAATAATAATCTATGTGCATACCGATTTGAGTTACTGATACAGTTACAAATATAATTTTGATTGCAAATGATGTATTGTTTGGTGTACATGTTGATAGCTTCCCAATGCACTGCATGCTTAGGACTTATGAAGCATTTAATATGTTCTTTTGTTGACATTTCTAAGTCCTCAGTTTCCCAGTGACATGTTAGGGATGTGGTTTATCTATTTGCCTATATATATATAAAAAACGCAATAGTATATCCTTAAAAATGAAACATAGCCTAATTTCAGAATTCTTTTTTCCCCTCTTTCTATGAAAAATGGATAGCTTCATCATGTCTTACTGAATTGCTTGGATTTGGTTGGGTCTTCAGAGAAGTAACAGGAGGATGTGCGAGTGAAAAGGCAAGACAGAAATTTAAGTGAAATTTGTTACTTTGAAGTCTAAATGAGAACCCTCGTTAATGTTTCTTTCCAATCCTAATTTCGCGCTCCGTAGTGAGGCATGAGGGGTCTTGGAACATGTGGAAAGCTTGAGCTTAATTGTTCGGATTCTATTCAGCCGTTCCAGCTCCTCACAGTATTTGCGCCGTTTAGCCTTTGCGTGCATTGGGCAATATATTGGGGCTTTCCCGTTCCAGTCCCATTGGCGGGTGTTTGGCTGCAGACCAGAGCTGAGGGCACACAGTGTGGAGCTGTCAGCAGGCTGCCTGTGCTCACTGCAAGTGCTGTGTTGCTGCAGCTGACGGCATGCGTGCGCAAACGCCTTGGAACCGCCTGTTCCCAGCAAATCTCCTAGGGACGAAAGTAATGGATCTCATATTGTATTGATTGTAGCCAATAAGTGCCTAAATGATTTGATGTGAGGCAGAAGGGATTATGAAGGGGAGAGGGAAGAGGCAGCTTGAAAGAAATATGCGGTTTAATTACAGGATGAATTTCGCCAATCTACCTCCCCCTAGGAATTTAACAAATAGGCCTAAGTGCACTTAGCTGTTCTTGACATCTGTTGAAATGATATCTGCCCATGAGGAGGGAATCCTGGGAATTGGTCGAGGGGTATTGTCAAGATCGGCGAGCCCCAGGAAACTGCTTTTCTGCCTGCAAAATTAGACAAAAGAAAAGCCAGTATTAGCAGTTTTGGGTGAACCTGTAACGATTGTGATTTCCAGAATAGAATTCTGCGTTCTGATTTAACAACGCTGGCTCTGTCTTTAGAAAGATGTGAAGTAAATGTTAAAAATGGTGTTGCAACAAAAAGAGTGAAATATTAATTGAAGCTGGAATCAAAACCTGTTCATGGTGCTGCTGTTGGTGGAAACTTGATATATGCCTTTCAAGAGAAACATCCAGGTTTACACCTTTTTTTTTATGATGTGTTATGTATGATATCTTATGATACTCAGAGTCTCTTAGGTAAACAATGGAGATGGCATAAAACCCAGGGAGCACAAAAGCTGGAGCTTCAGCTTAAATTCTGTAGGAAGACAAGCATGGTGAAGACTGATGTTGTGTATTTGCTCATTTTGATTACATCTATAATTCAGAAGGAAGTATAGATTACTTAATGCTTTCTACTGCATTTTATAGCGTTTAGACTACAGCTCTACAAAAGCAAACTTGGCAATACCTTTAAAGCCCTAAGAGACAGAAGTTTCTCTGCAGTATTTGAAAGCTGTGTTTTCCCATGCTTGGAGCATTTAAGTATTACCTCATAAATTGCTTGTAAGTCATTTCCTTTGAAAAAGTGAGAAATGTTTATTTCGGGAGGTAGAAACAGAAGGTGAGACGGTGTCTCCTATGCTCTGAGCTGCCCGCCTGTCGCTGCCCGCCAGTGCACGTGGACTGGGCATTGGGCCTACGCAAGGACAAAAAAGCCACAAGATTAGGCTGGGGGGGGGGGGGTTTTTT
>Ga0065711_1026883_pt1 | contig 57721 bp, 27 predicted proteins | sample Hoacrofraction12_FD_59098 | JGI IMG/M metagenome (GOLD analysis project Ga0065711, IMG submission 59098) | Hoatzin crop microbial communities from Cojedes, Venezuela - Epithelial fraction 12 v2 (version 2) | ecosystem: Host-associated > Birds > Digestive system > Esophagus > Crop | place...
GCCACTGATGGGATGGAGGAAAACACCACCTGTGCCCCTGATCCCTCAACCAGTCGCCCCAGTGCCCTGAAGTCCCTTTTGATGGCCTTGGGACTTCTCTCTGCAATCTCGTCCCTGCCAACCTGCATTACCAAGAGGGGGTAATAATCAGAAGGCTGCACCAGACCAGGGAGTTTCTTAGCAACATCCTTAACCCGGGCCCCAGGGAGCAGCAGACTTCCCTGTGGGATGGGTCTGGTCAGCATATCGGGCGCTCTGTTCCCCTCAGGAGGGAATCACCTATGACAATGACCCTCTTTTTCTTCTTAGTTGAGGCAGTCGTAATACGTGGGTCTGACCGACTCGTCCTAGGCAATCCACTGGATGGATCTTCACCTACACCCACTTCCTCTGTGGCCGGTCCCACACATTCCAGAGCCCCATATCTGTTGCTTAAGGGCAACTGGGCAGGTGAGGGAGGCCGGGAGGGGATTCGCTTGCCACCCCGAGCAGGGACGCGTTTCCATCCCACCCTGTCTCTGAGGTCCCCTCTTTCTGCTCGGTGGCAAGAGAGTAGGGGGTTCTCTGCTTTTCGTGGAGCCGCCTCCTGCTGCCTCGGCCCCAGGGAGGGCAGGGAGCGGCTCCACGAGTTGATCTCCCTCTCACACTCCCGGATGCTCCTTAACCTCTCCACTTCCTCTTTCAGCTCTGCCACTAGGCTGAGTAGATCATTTATCTGGTCACACCGAACACAGCTGTTGTCTCTGCTGTCCTCTGGTACAAGTGCCAGGCTCAGGCAGTCCCTGCAGCCAGAGATCTGGACACCTGTGTCCTTGCATGGGGCCTCCGTCTGGGTCCCCACACTCCTTCTAGCAACGGCTTTACCACGGGTAGTAACCATACTTAGAATATCTCCTGGGTGGGCGATGCCCACTACTTCAGTAGCCAGTAGGAGGAGGGAAAGTGCTAAGCAGAACCATAATCCCTGTACAGTGCCATTCTTTGCATTGGCTTGTGCTTCACCACTGGTATTATTCATTGCAGAAATAGCTGGAATTAGAGGTTGCATTATGGCCCCCAAATAAAAATGAATTGTTGGGATTTTGGGACACTTAGCCAAAGTGCTTTCTTTTGTGTGAATTAGCAATCAAACAGAAAGAGAGATACTGAGAAATCCTATGGGTCATGTGGTGTGTGATGAACGGGCAAAGTCCTTTCTGTAAGCATCATGACCACCTTTCAAATGACAGTATCTTCGTGCCCCATAATGTACTCAATATCAGCAGTGGTATGTGTTCATGAATTAGTCAGCTATGAATCATTTACATCTTAGTAAGTATTATGTTGATCACTTTTCTTATTTTAACATAAAATTTGAATAAATTCTCTATTTGCTGTATTCTAGGCTTTCACAATCAAGGTTTATGAACAGCTGATTGTTGTAATATACTGTAAAATGAGATGACAGGACAAAAATAGAAGAAAAATATAGGCAGACATTTCTGTGAAACTGAAATTAATCTTTCCACTTAAATCAGGTTACTGACTTCTTAACTATTTGACACCCATTTATTCCAATTAACTTCAATTACAAAAAAAAAAAAGTAAATGAATATTCAGATATGAATAAAGGAACCATACTCATTGTCTATGATCAGTAGGCATGATCTTCATCTAAGGTAATTAGTGGAACTTGTAGATAGTCCAGTAAAAATTGCAAATAATTTTTCCTAAACAATCAGTTACTTTGGGTAGGCTTCATAATATGACAGTCCTTAAATAGGTTAATATGCTTTGAACTTTCTAATGAATGTTGACATGTACATGTTACTTTTGTTAAGACAGTTAATGATGCATAAAAATTGAGAGACTGCTGCTGCAACTCTGAACTCTTCCTTTTTCACTATTTTATGTTCCACACAGATTCATACACTAAAATTATCAGAAATATCTCCTTCTCTTCTTGTGTTCTGGATTATCCCTTGTTAATTTTATAGTGTTCTCCTGTGAAATAGGATTTGGTAGAAACAGAAACAATCATTTGGGATCACAGCCCATTTAGACAGTTATCTGTCCTTTCCATCAGAGGAAATCTGCATCTTTCTTTGGTTATACTGTTTCTTGGATATACTGCATCTTGCTACATTGTCTGTCCTCTGTAATAAAGACAGTGCAAATAATTCATAAAAATGTGTGGGGAAATGTATGCTTATAGTATTCATGTGAAAAGAAAGAAAGTGTGTGCTATAGGTCTGAGTCAGATATTTTGCTAAAATCAAATTACTTCAGTTTTGGATATGGCTGTACTTCAGATTTCAGTCCAGCTAAGATAGAAAGAATGAGGGTTTTTTTACTGAGCTTGCCAAGCTGCTGGTTTGCAGTTTAACCTTGTCAGCACAGAACTGTACAAGGGTCAATTTATGCTGCTAGGTGATGTTATTCACTATTCCTTTTGGAAGCTACAATTTAAGAGCCTTTAGATTTTTATTTAGTAGTAGTAGTAATGATTAGTGATAGTATTTTATTTGGCATTATATTTGATATCTTATTTCAAAGTACTTAGGATCCTGATGTCACATTGTAATGGAAGTACTTAAAGAGCAGAGTTAAAGCAGAGAGAAACGAGAATATGAAATTATTGACTCAGTGATTCATACAAAAAAAAATTTATATGTCCCTAAGCATAGATCTGTTTTGAACAAAATTAGAAACATGTGTATATATCACATTTTCGGTCTAGGATCTGAGCATTTAGTCAACAAATCTGAGCTAGTTCCTGTTAATATCTTACATTCAGAAAAATAGAAGCAAATGAAAATAAGACACTTGTCCAAATATAAAATATTTTGAATGTAGGTGAAGTAAAGAACAATTTCTTCATCCCTACAGCCAGTCATGATGTTTCTTAAATTAACATGTTTTCTCTGCCCCAACATTTATTTTGTGCGTCTAATTATTTGGCCAACTATAACATTGACCAAAATAGTCTGGTGAAATCACACTTAAATGTTTATTTCATTTTATTCATGGAATAAGAAAAGACTTACCATAAATGATGTTGATGATGCTGGAGGACATCCTCTGTCCCAGATGTCCAGCAACCTCAGAACCACTACTTCTGGATTCCTTCTTCCTCTAAACCTGGCCTTGAAAACTTCTGTTTCAGCACATCTGATGGGGGAACCTATGTGTTCGATTTTGTGGCTTACAATTATCACAAATATGACCTTCCTCTAGAAATCTTCAAAGGCATCTACATTTCTGCACTAAATATATGTATGACAAGTAGGAATTTAGAGGGAATTCCTCCAATGCACACCCAATAATAGTGCTTCATAAGTGTCTAAATTAAATAGATCTTTTCCCATCCAAGTATAAGATTATAGCATAAGCCAGGCACCTGCCTTCTCCTACTCATTTCAATGAGAAATGTTTCTCTCTAATGCCCCACTCACAGCAATAATTATTAAATGTGCTTTCTTATTCTGCTCTAGATTTTTTAATTTCATGTTTTCCTCTCTGTTCTGCTTGTGAAGGTCAGCAGAGCTGGCATACTTTTTTTTTCTTTTTTTATATCTTTCTCTGACCTCTTGTCTTATTCATATACTTTGTGATTGCATTCAGTTTTACCAGCTTTCAGTTTATTTTCCGTCCTGCCAACAGCATGTGATTTCTATGGGGCCACAAGCCAATGTGATTGTAGTTAATGTTGGGTTTAGCTCATTTCTAACTCTGTATGAAAAACGCTTCTTTCACCTCTCATATAAATATTTTTTGCCCTCTTTTTTTAACATTGGAGTCCAACAGATTCAGTGTTGTTTCTTGTGACCCATGTAAAAATGTACATTTTATAGCTGGATAGTAGTTCAACCTCATTGCCTTTGGATTTATCCCCTCTGAAAGCTTTCCATTGTTCTGTTAGTTTTTTATTATCTTTTTTTAGCCAATACATTCTACATCGTGATCTTTATGGTAAACAGTATCCTAGTAACAGATGTAATTGGCTGTTGAACTCAGGAAAAAATATTAGCTTGCATTGTATTTCCAAGAAAGAGCAAGGCTGGAGGCAAGCTTACAAGTATCTGAAGGACACAGCCTGAAATTATGGAATGAGAAAGGTTCGAAACACCTGGCATCTAAAACCTACACAAAGTTTTAGAGTAAATTAAAGATATTGACAGTAAAATATTACACATGGTTGAGTTGGTGTATCTTCTGTTGGTGAAGGATCTCACCAGCAAAGTTCCTGAACATAGCAAGACGGTGAAGACAGCTAAATTGCAAGCCTGTGTTCAAATGCCTTGCTGAATTAGGATCTTTCTGCTCATATTCTTACTATCTATGTACTTAGTCATGTGATAATACAGAATATTAAGAAATAAAGTCCATTAAGGTGCTGCAACTAGTTTTATACCCAATATAATGCAGGGTAACATTCTAAAGTTTTTAACTTAAGAAACAAACTCTAAAAACACTTAGCAGATGGAGACCTAAAATAATTTTTCATGCATAATTCAGAGCAGTTTATTTGTTTGCTGGGCTAAGAAGTATTTCTGAAGATACAAGAAGATGGAAAAAGTACGATATGCATATAACAATGTAAACTTCTTAACATGGCAGGTACACATTCACTATAGCAGAGATTGACAGTTGTATACTAAATGTCATGACTTTTTTCCAGACTGAACAGTATTCTTCGAGTCGAATTCTTTCAACACAGTCATAATTGATGTTACCAGAAAATGTAAATTGGAAAAGATCTTAATTTACTGTTGGCAAAACTCTATTCTAATTGAAATATCTCACTCTAGTAAAACAATTAAAATGATGGCATACAAAATTATTAATATGACCTTAAAAACAAATTGCTTGACCTTCATAATGATGACACCTCTTTTAAATACTTTCAATAGGATATTTCTTCACTGATTTGCAGATGTGGTAGAGACAAAAGGAACTGAAGGTCAGAGCCAAAACATAAGCAAATGAAAAAGCAAACAAAAAAGCTTAGCCCTTAAAAAATGCTTTAAGTGAGACTTAGATATTTAGTTGCAAAATTCTGATGGTGAAAATCTCAGTTTGGCTACAGTTGAAAGCATTAAAATTTCATACATGCCTCTTTTTTTAAAAAAGATTTTAAAGATTCCATGAGATAGAAGTGGGATTCAACTCCCTAAACACAGATGTCTTGAGATTTATGCTGTTTATACTTGTTATCTTATGCCCTTTTTTTTAATCTATGAAAAAGTAAAGAAATAGTATTCTTAGCTGTTCAAGCTAGGCTAGATACATCTTGTTTTTCTGTACCCCAGGTGGAAATGGAGGCGAGATCAGCTTTAGATATCTTCATTGTAGGTGTACAAACTTGAAGATAAATCTCAGACCTACAACTAGACTGCAACCTACAGTGATTTCCAAATCGTTCTTAAGTTGGGGAATACATCCTCCCTACAACCTCTAAGGACCCTGATCCTACTTTCAGAGCACTCCTGGCAATGCAAGAATGAGGTTCTTCCTGCACAAGCACAGTTTTCTTTCAAAACCTGAGATCAAAGAAGACAGGTAATTCTTTCAAGCTTTCCCTCCTCGACGTTTTTCTAGGTGGGACATACAGTTAAAACAAAGTATCCCTAAGCATGTGGCTGGATACAAGAAGAGGATGGTTAAGGAGAAGCACAATGTACTTTCTGCCCTTCCTGTACAACTTTGCACCTCTGCAGGAAAGACTTCTAGACTCACTGGGTCATGGAGCAAGTAACAGCAACAGAAAGTGACTTTGTAGCCATAAGGTATGTCCCTTTCTTCTCCAGAGGCAATTTGTGTACCTCATGTGATTAAAAATACTTAATCAGTCTTGAAGTTTCATAGCAAAGCTGTCATCACAACCCAGGTGAGTGCCCTTACCGCTAGGGAATATTACCCTCTTCCTGATTCCCTGGATTTAAAATTGTTTACTACTCAGTGGCACAGTTTCAACCTGAAGATGAAAAGTGAGTTTTTAATTTCCAGCCTGCACACTTTCCTAGATCTTGATTTCATCTCTCAACGTCCTCATAGTGTTCTTGCCTTCTCTAAATTGGCTTGCAGATACATGCTTCTTCAAAAAACAAAAAAAAAGAAAAAAAGAAAAATTAGGCACCATGTGGGGTTGCCCACATCCATTTTGTCCGTGGACTCTGTACCTTCTCACCTAACAGAGAAAGACCAGCCAGTATTGAATGAGATCATGGCTGGGGTCCACAGCTGGTGTCAGAAGATGGAAAGCATGCCCAAGGCCCCAGAGTGTAAACATACTCTGCGTCCCCTAAAAGGCATCTTTATGCTATCTCTTTACTGACTATGTGTTCCTCTGGCTTTTTCAGTCCAGTGTAACCACAGAGGCTCCTTCCAGGAAAGCTGAAAGTTCAGTACCCTGGAATCAATTGGATAAAAATTGAAGCCACAGCATAAGTTAGAGGGTTGGTGCCTAATGAGTCTCTGATCAGCAGAGATTTACTGGTAGCAAGATTTCAATGAACAGAAAAAATTCTGCTCCAGTTTGCACTGCTTTCAAGACATAAGAGGAACTTTTGCTTAATCAGTTACAATTCCTCCAGAGTCTCAATGTCTTTGCTGTCTTTCTACGGGTTTACCTAAGACAGTTTTATGCATGCAAACCATTTCTTTGCATGGAAAGACGTTGCTATAACGTTAGATCAAGGTGATCTCACATGAAGGTCCAGATCCCGGTTTTAACCTGTGAAGGCCAGAGTCTAGATCTCAGTGGATGATCATCTTGATTCATCTTACAGTGTAACAACCTTTCACGCAAAGAAAGGGTTTATATTTTCATAAAACAGTCTAAGGTAGATCTGCCAAGCCAATTTTTTAAAGTGAAACTGCATTCCCCAACATTAGTCTGGAGAGCAAAAAGGAGAAATACAGGTGACACGTGAAACTAAGCATAGGTTTAAAATGTGAATATGGCATCCCTCTACAAAGTCTGGTACCAAGTATTTAAAAACTGACAGGCAAAACTAAGTGTCTGCAGCATTCGTTTGGTGGACATTAATGCAGCTGCCTGAGCTCTAGAAGAATACTTTTATCATTGTCTTCAATTTCCAAAGAGGGTATAATGCCATCTAGCTGCTAGGGATGGCCTCTCATGACTGAATTTTGTTGAAAGATAATCAGAGGGCTGTCATTCAGTAGCATAAATCTTAGTATCAGAGAGGATTTCCCTTTTTTTTCAACAAGTATCACAGAGGAGAAGGACAGGGCATGCAGCAGCTCATTTTGCAGAATAAAACACTTTTTAAAAGCTTGGTGAGTGATGATATGTCACTGAATGACTATTCTTTTCATCTGTATCAGACAGGGAGGTGTTAGGATCTAAAACTCCTATTCTAACAATCTCCCTGGAGCTTAAACAGTTATCCAGACAGTGGTATTAATCAGTTACTTATCAATACATTATATATGACAGTGTAAGGTTAACAATTACAAACCAATCAGCACATTTTCCTAAACCTGAATATGTTGTCTGTTTGGCAGGAGGAGGTACAACACATAAGACAAAAATAAGAAAAAAACGAAAGAAGTTCTTATACATGGTGCAAATGTCTAGTGTTCTTTTTATCACTATCAGCACCGGCAAAACATTTTTAAAGTTGGGGAATTTTTCTTCACAGATTGCTTTTTCATTTGTGAGCAATGAAGCTCATATTAAAACAAAGTCATTGTCTTGTAGCCCAGCTTGAGCCCATAAGGCATTTGAGATGCTTTGTCTCTAATCTTTTGTAATAAATATTGCTACCCAAAGTGACTTCATATCAAATCCTCTTAAAATAAGTGTCACAATGAAGAGCTCTGCCTTATAATTTTAACTGCTTCATGGTATTTTTCCACATAAAACAGGTACAATAAAATAATATCTGCATAAAAATGCTTTATCATTTGATAACTGTAGAATAAATAATATTGGAAGGTGTTACGTAACTGAGCTGACCATATACGCTGAATCTGTTCTCTTCAAATACAGTTTTCTTTTTCAAGGAAAATACCTGTAGCACCATTCTTTTACAGATAAGGTTAACGTTAATCTACATAGGGAATGTAGCATGATTTATATTAAAGAATTGTTTTTCAAGTATCTAGGGGGTATTCTATGAGCATTGCAAAGCCTATAATCCACATTCTACAAGGTCTGCGATGTTTCTTAACTTTGACAGTACAATTAGAGGTGTAAGGATAATCAAGCCAGTTTTTATATCACTAGCCAGCACAGTGCAAGCTTCAGTGTGAGTCTGCAGCATCTTTCCATACGCATAAGAAACCTTCAGTTGCTGAACCTTTTGTTGGCGCAAGCTCACTGGTCTCAGTACTGACCTAGCAGGTTGAAGCTATCGTGGGTAGTCTTAAGAACAATGTACAACATCCTTTGTTTGCTGTACAGGTGAAGTTTTAGAAAGATGTTTATTGCTTTTGACATATGTTGGAAAAGCCATATGATCTATCAGGGTGCTTGAAGGACTCCCTGAATTATTTGCAGCTTTAGCAGCCTGTAAAACTGGGAGTCCCCAAAGCCTGGCTCAGGTCTTCTGGTCTTCCAGGCAGCAAAATGAGTCATTGTTGCTATCTGAGACCCAGAGCTTCAGACTGAGATCGGTCACATCCTGAACGATGATTCAGGCATAGCCTGCTTGGTGTGTTTACTCAGAGGCAAGGGGTCCTGCACCCTGTGAGTTCCCAGCAAATTTCCACTTGACAGTCTGACACTGAAGGACACTGCTGCAAAATACATTGCAGTCTAGCCAGCTGCAGAGGTGTCTTCATTCCTCCTGGACACCTGCAGTCCCTGACAGACCCAGAGGAACCAGCAGTTTGTAGGCTTCTGTCTCCAGGTTGGAGATAACCCACAGAAACCATTTGCTCCCTGATGGTTCCCAGCACAGAGTTTTGCTATGCCAGCCTTTCCTCCTGCCCATACAGCCATTCACTCTGCTTGTAGTGTACTCATCAGGGTGGACTCCTCCTGAAAGTGAGCTCCTCGGAGCACATTTCAGATGCTGCACAGGCAGCACCAGAGGAAAGAAATGACAGAGAAGATGAAAAGGTCCGTATTATGCACAGACTATCATGCCGTAATGTAAGTAAAAAACCCCTAAGTTTTAATATATGTACTCTATTAGAACATAAGATTTTTGTAGCTGTGCTTGCCCTCTTTTTCTTTCTTTTTCCATTTGTTCCTATATCAGGGATGTTTTATGTGAAATTTTCCACATTGTCCACACATCTGAACACCCAGATGACACATCACTACAATGTGAAATAAACTTTTGCTGGCAAGTGATGATTCTCACTCAGCTGTGAAGGATACAGACCATATTCATTTAGTTCTCTGCAAACTTTCAGCCAGATTTCAGTGAGCTGACACCTATCTCCAAAGGGTCATATTTCCCCTTTTTTTTTTTTCTGACTTCATAAATTGAGGCAAGTCAGGACATCTCTATTTTTAAAGAGCCAGGAACCTGTGACATCAAGTCCCCAAGGGGGGAAATATTATTTAAATAATTCCATGTAGTCTCCTATGTCTGCTAAAAGAGAGAATAAATATAATCAGAAAAATGTGACTAATACCTTTTTCTGAATCCCCATTGCGCATCTTTTTTAGCCATCTGTTCTGTGTCCTCCAGGCCCCTATCTCACATGTGCTAAACAGTAAGCACAGAATCTATCTGCAAACCTGAAGTTAAGGGTATCTCATACCTCCCAGTATAGGGGGATCTTCTACCTCCTAGTTTTCCAGCTCTTAAGATGTACCTTCTGCAAAGTGCCTTATTAACTCGAAAGTGCACCTTTATCAGCCTACCACTTTCAACATTTTCTTGTTCTTTCTACATTTCCAGCAGTTAAAGAAATACTGTTCTCACTCTTTGGGCACAGAGGAGGAACTGTGAAATGGAGTTAAATGACTTGCTCTGGGCCACACAGAGACTCTGTGACAAACTAGGATGTGATACTGTTAAATAATACTGTAGAGGAATACACTTCCCTCTGAACCTTAACTCCCAGTTTAAATTGACACATTCTACAAACAGGCACCATGTTACAATACAGATGCTCATTAAATGGTAGAATGAAAGTCAGTCTCAAAGTACCAGAGGGGTACATTGTTCTTGAGCCTTTCTTGTTAAAAAAAATGTGAATCACATATATCCCATCAATAACCTGCTGTGAAAAACAAAATTTTCCTTGTTCAATCAGGCAGTACCATTACAAAAGTGGTATATTGTGCTTCACATTTTCTTTTGCAGATAAACAAGAGTAATTATCATGATCTGACATGCCACCTCCAGAACAGAAGGCATGGTACCAAAAGGTATAATACATGTGTAATACATGGAAGATATATTTTAGGCATTAAATGAAATAGCATTAACATAGAGTATGAAAAATACCGCTCCGTTCTTAACAGAATCTTTCTTGAAGGAACAATTGTAAAAATGGATTTCCTATTTTACTGCTTAACTCAAAATATTAAATGTTGTACTAAATTACATATTTGGAAAACTTGAAGCTTGTGCCACAAGCAAGAAATAATTTTCATTATTCAGGGTGTCTTGGGTGTGTTTTAATTTCTTAGATTTCATAATGCAAAATTAATCCTTGCTAGACCTTAAATAAGTAGCAGGTTAGCAGAGTCAAGGACCCCTAAAAGTCAAATCTTTTCACAAAGACCACTTCTCATTTTCTGATTGGTTAGAGCAAAATAGCCTTTGTAATCAATATGACAAACAAATGGGAGGACTGAGTGACAAAGAAATAGGTGGAAAAGTGTTTGAGAGTTGTGGAAGTTTTAGTAAAGGAGATTAGAGAGATGTCACCAAAAAGCCAAGGAGGCTATGAAAGAAAGGCCATATTCAGGCAAGAAGAAATCTGAGCAGTAGAAGAATTATCATTTTTGATATCTCAGTCAGGCAGCACAGAACAGCTGCTGTGCCTAACAGAATAAACAACTCTTGCACCTGCAGAAATAAAAGAAATAATATTAACATAGCATCTTCCCAATGAAAAGAAGTAGATGTGGATTTCCTTGAGAATATAAATATAGATCCCTGTTAAGGTCACAGCCCAGCAACCATAGGAACAAGACAGATCCAATGACACCAAACACCTTGTCTGAGTTGCTGCTATACACCTAAGACACAATATATTTTCTTCCATATGCTTCAGTAGGAATATTTGCTTGAAAAAATTTGTGTAAGCTGCAGCAGAGCTGCTGGAGCTGCAAAGAGTATCCCCCCACGCCACAGTGCTCAGTGCTGGAGCAGCCAGCAGCCTGGCCGCAGCCCGGGCTGCCCACCCACTGCAAGGGGAGACACAAAGGCACCAGCGCCGTGCGCCAAACGGTTCTTGGGCCACATGGTAAGAAACAGAAATTTGGGATGTATGGATCCTGCCGCAATGTTGAGAGGCAGCCACTGGTCACTGAAGAAGACTACTTCTATTCAAACTGCAGAGATCTTTCTTCCTAAGTTTATGTATGTAGTACATTCAGTGTTTAAATAAAGCAAAGAGGGAATTACAACGCATGAATGGTTATCTGGCAGATTTCCAGGTATGATATAAACAATCCTGAGTGGTTATCAGGGAAACACCTGAACAGACTAACTTTATCAGCATGCACAGGACTTTGCCACCTACAGAGAGCTTGCAGAGCACATACTTAAGATACACAATCATGAACACAAGGTGAAACATCAAAAATAGGACTTCAAGGAAAGAGTACAACATTTCCCAGGACAGGCATTTGGATATTGTTGAGAATGAAATTTTGAATGAAACTGCGTCAGAAAAATCAAATAAAGCCTAGGTTTTACAGACAGAGAAATATACCATATATCACAATATGTTTTTGTAGGACAAGCTTCAATTGCTCCCAAGAACCAGGTCACAACCTTAATGTCGGCTGACTGAAACAATGGCATTGCTATCATCGCAGATCACTTTTGCATTAGTGATGTGCTAATACCACAAAACAGATCTTAATACATTATAATCTTGGAATTAACTAGTGTTTTCTGATAAGGAGCAAGTCATCTTCTATTATCATGCACCAAATCATTTTAGTATCTTGCTGATATGTTGTCCTCTGGTAAAATCTGCCAAAGAAAATAGTTTGCCTGCTTGTAGAGTGGAAAGAATGTGTGCCTGAATAAGATGCAGATAAAAATGGATACAGAAATTAGCCCTTAAGTACTGTAGATTTCCCAAGGCCTTGCTAAGAACTCAGAGACAATTACATTTGACTTTAAGAGCTCAAGCCCAAGTTCATTCTCAGAAAATGGTAGATCCTATTGAGAGAGCTTAAACAATTGCAAAAGATATTTGAAGGAAGACCAAATTTTATTTATTTGTAATGCACACTAAATTCATGAGTGGAAGAATAGGTATGGTAGGTAGATAGCGAAAGATGTCTTTGTCGTATCACGTGAATTTGCAACACGTACTAAATATGGTCCAAACCTTTCATTTTAGCAACTGAGCTATGACCATAAGGGTGTGTCTATAGCAGTGACTGAAGGATTTCCGGGGTTTGTGGGCAGTATGAATTTGGCTTGCATACAGATACATAGGTATATATGGAGATTTTTAGTACACACTGTAGCACACAACTAGTGTACTTGAAGAGGTTTCCTTTTGTAACAAAGGTTGCTGCCATGCAATAGGACACTAGCTAAGGAGTTCCATTTTAATGTGAATGCAAGGTCTTCCACTACTCAGCTCTCTATATTTTTCTGGCACATGCAATGTTAGATTGCCAGCACTCTGTTTATTATTTCATATCCATGTTGTTTTTTAATAGAGATGCTGTTACCAGTCTTCTCTTTATGTATCTATCAGCGTCATAGTTTAACCCGGCAGCTGGCAACTAAGCACTAGCCAGCTGCTCGCTCACCGCTTCCCTTCCCACCCCAGTGTTATGAGGAGGAGAAATGGACAAAAGGTAAAACTCATGGGTTGAGATAAAGACAGTTTAATAAGGCAACAAAAGAAATATTAATACTAATACCACTACTGCTAATAATAATTATAATAATGAAAATGCAAAACAAACTATGTAGAACGCAATTTTTGTCACCACCTGATGACTGATTCACAGCCAGGCCCCAAGCAGTGATAGTGGAACCTGGAAAACTGTGAATTTTGAAACTCCTGAAAAAGACCAAACTCCTGGACAAGAGAGGATTCAAACTCACAGAAATGAGAAAGTAAAGATTCCTGCCACCCCGCTCAACCCGCATTCATAAACTGAGCATGATATCTATGGTATGGAATATTTCCATTGGCCTGCTTGGGTTATCTGTCTGGCTCTGCTTCCTCCCAGCTCCCACACCCCTGCTCATTAGCTGGATTCAAGAAACAGGAAAAAAATCCTGAATTTCATAGCAACAACTGAAAACATCAGTGTTCTCAACATTCTTCTTGTACTAAATCCAAATCACAGCAGCTACTGGGAAGAAAATTAACTCTATCCCAGCTGAAGCCAGGAAAATCAGTAATCAAATTACAGTCTCAGGTGGACCTCTCCACTATTATCTCTCTATTTTTAATTACTTGGTAGAATGTCCTGCTAATGGTGGATAATACTTACTGTAAAGTACAGGAAAGTGTGCATTTAGTGGTTGTAATTGACAGATAGTATAGGCAAATTCCTTACTGTGTAAGAAAAAAGCTGAAGATCTAGAAATTTGTCTGATCTAGAAGATCCCTACAGCCTACCCATTCATAGATGAGGATGGCAACATGTGCCTCATACTGCTTCTTGTATTATAAAGACAGAAAACATGTGTGTTGCCCTCCTTCTCTTGGCACATTTTCTTGACTGAAATTCTCTTCTATGCAATGACAGGTCCTCTTACATAACAAAACCTTCTGAGGGCTAGCACCCCAGTGGTTCAAGTCAGCTACCCACACTCTCTTGTTCCAGTTTCTGAAAGGAAATTGCAGCTTGTTTATCCCATGCGCACCTCCAGCAGGCTCCCTTCCGAGTCATAGTCACAGTAGCAAGACTGAAAGAGAGATGAGCAGCACAGCTGGAGCCATGGCTTCCAGAGAAGATTGCCCCATGACAACTGATCAGGGACAGCATGCAGGGATCTGGTGTGATTGTCTACTGCTAGCTGTATGACTCTGAGGATTTCATAGAAACGGCTCTCTGTTTCTGGAGTCAGTGGGACTTTCTCTTCAGGGTCTCTGGAGAGGTCAAAGAGCAGTGGGGGATCATGCCGTGTGATGAATGCTCCATGGCAGAAGCAAACATGAGAATCGTAGCAACCATTGGAGTCTTCAGGACTGAAGTTTGGTGTGAAGAAGAAGACCTTCCAGACAGATTCACCTGCAATTTACCGATAAAAAACAGATGGTGATAAAACAACAAAGTAAAAGTCCCCTAGTCTTATGGAACGCTAATTTACACCATGGGAAATCAGTGTTATGGTACATCTCTCTGTATAGGAACTGAAATACACTGAAAGAGTAAACCAAAATTGAGCAAAAAAAAAAACAAGCAACACACGACAATTTTCATGCTACACATAGTTATGAAAAAATTATGATCATTTCATTCCCTTGGAAGAATTCTGGTTAACTAAATCATAGAAGACTTAAAAGAACTTTGTGTTTTTACATAAACAGTGCTAAGAAGATTTGCATAAATATTTACTAAGCCATTGCACTGTCTTCTTCAAGACTTATTAAAATGTACTTTTGCCCCTTGACCATACCCAGACACTGCTGGGCCATATCTGCTTCTTATTTTGCTAATCAAAATAATTTCATTTTTACCTTTTTCTGTCTTCCTCTATTGTAATAACCCATTTCTCTCTGCCACGTGCTTTCATTGCAAACACCTGGAGACAGAGTTTGTTGTTTTATTAAATGTGATGATATGAAAAGTTATAATGGATGATAAATTCCTGTCTTAGGCCTCCAGATGGCTTTTCCAGAAACAAATAACTGTTACAGTAGTGCAATTTTTAGGTTATATTCTGCTTTGTAAAATTGGAACCAAAGGTCTTAATTTATAGATTGATCATTCTCTCTCGGCTGTGTACAGAAACTGAACTGTCTGCACTAGTGTAACTTCAGTCAGTATTTTCACTGATCAATTAGTTCCTGAATTAAGAATAAGCAGATATAAGTTGGTTCCTTCAAGAAGCACTCTTGAACACAAGGTACACTGGAGAATCTGAAAATATTTAACAAGAAAGGAGTAAACAAAAAATTGCTACTGTTTTCCTAAAGTATCACAGAACAGACAAGGAAGGCAGGAGCAGATCGGCATTTCTAGGGAATCACACCATCCTCCCACAGCCAGGGAAGCATACACTTCTCCAGAAATGTACCACAGAATAATTAATTAGAGTCATAAATCTGTTCTTTATTCTTAATAAAAATAGGATACTAAACAGCTGAGGTGTATGATGTCAAACTACCTACCCACTTAAGTGTATACAGACATCAGAAATACATATCCATCAGTAGTTTATATTCCTCAGCACCCTATTGTAAAAAACATTTTTTGTATAACATGATTTTTTTAAATACTGGGGGAAAAACTCTTTTTGGCATTTTGTTGAATTTTGTAAAATTCAAAGAAAGCTTTTTAATCTAGTAACAGATTTTCACATATTTATGTGCACTACAGTGGTTAATATTCATTAATCAATTCATCAATTCAACAGAATGGAAAGCATTAGAAAACGTGGGAAGGGCAGAGATGAACTGGTATATACCATGCTGCAACCACATCACACTCAATTTTTAAAGATAAAAACAGGTTTAAAGAAAGAAATGTTTCAGTGGACTAAAGAGTCACAGGCTGCTGTTCTAGTCTATAGCATGAATGTAAAGGACAGCAGGTGACCTTAAGATTCTTTACAGCTTCTTCTATTCCACAGCATTTTTCACGTTATAAGAGATTTTACCTTTAGGAACCAATTCAATGACAGAGCCTGGAGACTTCCAGTTCACTTAGTCTGCACTTAAATCAAGGTCGGAAGGGTGATGGTTATTATACACATTAGACTGGGACAACCCTCTGAATGCTGCTTGGAAGTTAGCAAAGGGGAAGGAACTTTAAAGGCTGAGAGTGACTTGTTGACACAGACAATAGGATGTGGCAGGCTTTAAAAGGCTCTGACTGTGACAGCAGCAATGGCACAGTCTTACTGGGGAAAAGGGAAGGGAGTGGAAGACAAGGCAAGGCAAGGCAAGGCAAGGCAAGGCAAGGCAGCATTCCTTCATCTACCTTTCCAATAACATTTTGAAAGGTCGGTTTGATAGTTGAAATCTTTGCAGTTTTCTCAGAATTAAAATAAACAAACAAAATTTAACATTCCCCTTAAATTTCTTTCAATTTATGCACAGAACATCTACCAGAGCAGAAATATGTCTTTCATTTACTGAGATTTAGAATTTACATTCTGGGCAGGTATGCAATTCTATACTAAGCATTCCTTCAGGCTTTTTAAAAGTGTTTAACTGGCAAGATGGACAATGAAGAACAGAAAAAGCCAAAGGCATTTATTAATCAGTGCACCGTGTACTGATTTTTGCAACATCTGCCTCACCTGACAATTTGATTCAGGACACCATAACACTTTGATAGAAGAAGAGCAGAAAAAAACTACATAGCTGTTAAAGTGTCAACAAAACAGAATTCCAGCAAGGCCATGCACTTGAGAACTTTGTGGTCAGGCTGTCTTACCACACATCTATCTTTGATGGTACACTTGTGCTGAATGACATTGAAACAAAATTTTTAGCCGACTTTTTTCGGTGTTGGGCACTGTAGCACCAGACCAGTTCAAAGATCACAATATAAAGTTGGGGATTCTGAATAAACGCAAGTCAAGTCAGTACAAAGAGCTCATATAGGTAAGACATGGGGAAAAGAAAGAAATAAGGAAGTTGTACCATGATTTTTTTTCACCACACAATAAAGAATTGTTCAGGCTTGTCTATATATAAAGCATACAGTATGTTGCAAAATCATGCTTGGCATTGGGGAGAGGGCATGTGCGACATGACATCATGTCTGAATCACGTTGTTGGTGTTTTGAAGAGCTGATGCTAGTTTATCAGTTATGCAGCTATATAATGTCATGATCACACTGAGCAAAACACTGAGCTCTGGGAGAGCAAAGTCTGTTATTGTGCAATGTTCATCTGTTGCACTGCAGCAATACTTCAGCAAGGATCTGGAACTTCAGGCGGTGCTGGAGGAACAGCAGTGCAGACTTTAACTGCCGGTTTCCTAAAAACTAAAGAATATCTGTCAGTGTCCGTGGCTGTGGAGCAGCCGGTGTAACATACTAGGAGACATAAAGAGCTGTCAGACGTCTAATCAGTAAAGCTGATGAACTGTATAAATCTTGATATTAAAAAGAGAGAGCTCTCTCCCAGTCTCTCTCAGCTGATATAAAATGTCGTTTTGTCAGAGGGGGAACTACAAGGATCAAACTAATCTCTCAGTAATTAACGATACCTTTGTTCTGCAAAGCATCTGGATAGTAAACTCTCTTTATATAAAAAGATAACTATACGTCTCTTACTCAGTGAAGTTAGTAGTAAAATTGTCAGGGCTTCCCCAGTATATCAGGTCCCTTCTAAAACAGCACACAAGCTCTAGGATTGCAGCACCGTTCAGGATCCTCTCCCAGTGCTTCATAGCTACTTTATTTAGTGTCCATTTTTCCTGCGATTCTGCAGCTCTCTGAATTGTCCAACATTTTCACCTATTCAGCTCTCAGAATACCTCTTTCTTTCACATGTTAAAGAAATCAAAAACTAAGGAAGTTGTACATCTAAATAGTCTCAAATTAAAATAGGTTGCTATTAGTACAAGCAAATCTGCTATGAACATAATTGTTCAGAGTTTGACCTTCCTCTTCTGTTTTATTATACTTCACTCATCTATTTATCTTCTCATACTCATACAGACAACCATAGCTCCAACAGACAGGTAGCAGCCATGAGATTAAATAAAAGTCTCTCAATAAGATATATTAATGTTTCCAAGATGAAGTGACACACTGGATAGGGATGTCATTTCTGTTATAACAGCACTGTTCTTAATCACTGATGGCTAAATGGTGTTTTCTGATAAGCAGTTCTTGAAGTGAATCGAAGCTATTGCTGTGTTATTGCCTGGACTTCATTTTTACTGAATTTAATCTGTGACAGTAGCTTTATAGGTTTGATGTCACTGTCATCTCCTTTGTTTATATTATTTTGTTTCTTCTTTCGGTAGAAGAACAAGCTAAACAAGTCTGTTCTTCACTGTAAATTGAGGAGCTGGTCTCTCCTTGACTTCAGATGCCTTTGAGCATAACCCTTTGGGTGTAGCATACCAATGTAAATTGCCCACAGACTTTTCCTGTATCTCAAGTGTGCTCTCTAGCCATTGTCAGCTCCCAAGCTCCCACACTCTAATTCACGCTGTTCAACGTTTCTACAGAGCAGATGAAAGCTGCAGCTCACTTGAAAATGACATTCTTCAGACAACTCTTGTTATTAGATTGAATCTTTTCTTCCTGCTTCCTGTATCTTTACAATCATTTAGAATCGTTAGGTTCTTTGCTAATTCTACACAAAGTAGATATCACATAGATGTATATATTCAGCTCCTCAATAATTTAACAATTTAGATGATGTTTCAGTTGCTAAATTCTTGTAGAACTATATATAGCTCATAGTGAATACTATTAGGTTACTATAAAGAAAATATAGATAACACTTTATGAGTGTGTGTTCCTCAAACAGCTAATAAAAATCCGCTATTTGAGTTTAAAAATTTGTAATTTTTTTGTTTTTTAAGTGAAAATTTGTATTTTTTTAGATACTTTTTTTAAGTAAATGGGTGTCTTACAATGTTACATTGTCACATTAGTCAAAAGACAGCACGTTATGTCCCAGCGTAGGTGGAGAATAGCTGAGTGATATTCAAAGACATAATGTTAGTATAAGAGAATCAATTGTTGCTAGAAGAGGCTTGCATAAAGAACTGTGCAGAACATATAGTATTTGATGTAAAACCATGAAAAAAACCCCACAGCAGTAGCAGTGATTTTTAAATCTTACGGATAGAATCCGCAGTGTTAAGTATCCTCTAAAACAGAAAAAATGGCACATTGGTGGATATCTAATAATCATAGTGAACAACTGCTGGAGGAAAAATACAAGACACAGTGAAACCACGCTCAGGCTGCTGAAGTCAGAAATCTCATGACTGAGCTCATTATTTAGAGCAAGTGCTGTCATACAAGAAGCTTCCACTGAATTCTGTTAACAAGTCAAGATTATCTGCTGAATGGTAGTGGCTGACAAATAATTATTTTCCTGAATTCTTCATCGTCATCTTCAAACAGAATTGCTTGATCATTTACAGTGTTTTCTCTTCTTGTTGAAGCAAGTCCCAAATGGGAAGAATCTCTTGGTATAGAAACTATGCTGCTAAAATAGGAAGTGTTGTAATGCAATGTTATGCTCCGTATTTGGAAGTCTTAGTTAACAGCAACATGGAAGAATACATGTTGCCCTGGAAAAAAAATTCCATTTATAGTAATTAGATATACATAATGTAGACACTTGCTAAAGATTTGTTCCAAGAATCTATTTACTTGCTGAATGGTCCATGTAATATTCTGTTCATCCAAGCAGCAGTTGATGGCATGCTGAAGACAGAAGATAATGCTGGCAGAAAAAAAAAATTACTGGTCATTTTTAACCTACATTCAGAAGTCCTTGAAAACAGAAGGCCATTTTATTGCTTGTAAGGGAAACAGTATTGATCTGCATGTACTGGTTTACCACTGCAGCCGGTAAGAAACACAGTTAAGAACTGAGAGAGCAACGCACTTAAGAATGTAACAAAGCATGGCCACTTTGCCAAAGATGGCAAAAACCAAAGAGAAACCTAGACAGCATTGTGTTTCATCTTTTGTTCTTTCTGTCCTTCAAAAATGAATTGTCTTAACAGAAAACAAATTGAGGACAATCATTACTTTCTTACATAAAATGGATGCAGTCTTTCTGTGTCAAATGAACATATCTGCAAGATTCAGACAGCAATTTTCCTGATACCGAGCAAATGTACAAGACAAAGATGCAAAGGAAGTCCTTAGCAACTTCTGCAAACATTTTCAGACAAGTTTTAACCAACCAAAACCAAAACCATTCTGAGTAATTTATTTATAAATTATTTTCTCCAGACATTGTTCAAAATCTGGATGCCAAAAAAACCCTTGACAGACAGAATACTAATGAAGTATTCCAAATCATTAATCTGAAAATTGGTAGCGTGATTAAGCTTCAAATAGAGAGAAATATATCTAAAAATAAAGAAATAACTATGTGAAGTTACTTTAAAAGTGAGAAATAGAACTTTTGTAAATGTAGTAGCCTGGAAGTTTGTGCACTGCCAAAGAATACTGAATATTCATTTATTTGATCTTAAAAAGTTGAGGACAAAGGTGAATTAGGCTTCCTTGCAGGTGTCTCAGCTGATTTTTTTTTTCCTTTAAAAAGCTACTAGGACACTTAGGAAATCTTCTGAAAAACATATTTTTGTTTTATTTTGAAAAGTGAATCAGTTAAGAGTAAATGACAACATAGGAAAGGGGTTCTTTTTGTCACAGTAAAAAAGAGTTAAAGAAAGCAAACGTTCGTAAGTGATATGGTGCAAAAATCCCAGTGTCAGTCCTAACTATTAAAAAAACAAAAATCTGAATGACTGAATTTTGCTTTTATTGTAAAGATTGTAGTATGTATAGTTTAGCATCTGAAATACATGGCAATAGTGTTTGTCCTGTTGTTAGAAAATGCAAGTCGTCTTTGTCAGAATCTGAAACCAAGAGATTACAAATGGTGTTAACTGTGGGGTGAATAGCTGAAAGTAAAAAGGAATTTGCGACCTTTGTTTCTATTAGAAAAAAAAGTTGGAAAAATTGTGCAGGTATTAAGCCAATTAGAACCACAAAATATGCTATTACTTGATAGCTTGGGGGTGTGCTAATACAGAATCATAGAATAGTTTGGGTTGGAAGGGATCTCTAAAGGTCATCTAGCCCTACCCCTCTGCAATGAGCAAGGATATCTTCAACTAGATGAGGTTGCTCAGATCCCAGTCCAACTCGACCTTGAATGTTTCCAGGGATGGGGCCTCCACTACTTCTCTGGGCAACCTGGTCCAGTGTTTCATCATCTACCCTCCCTTAGTTTAAAACCATTACCCCTTGTCCTATCACAATAGGCTTTGCTAAAAAGATTGTCCCTGTCTTTTTTAAAAGCCTCCTTTAAGTACTGAAAGGCTGCAATAAGGTCTTCCCAGAGCCTTCTCTTCTCCAGGCTGATAAACACCAAGTCTCTCATTCTTTCTTCATAGGTGAGATGTTCCACCCCATGATCATTTCTGTAGCCCTCCTCTAGACCCGCTCCAACAGGTCCATGTCTTTCCTGTGCTGAGGGCTCCAGAGCTGGACGCAGGACTCCAGGTGGGATCTCCAGCATTTCAAATAGATAGAAATTGAGTCTTGAGGTCCATAGAAAACTTTAAACCTCTTTCAGTAGGGTTCCTTTGACCATGTCATTTGAAACCAATCCATTTAAGGAAATGGAAAGCAGAAGTTTACTGAAGGTCTGTGATGCAGAATAATGTGATTAATGAGTGTATGTTCAAGTTAACCTGAACACCAAAAGGACATAACAGAGCATCAGGAGGGACTCTTATATAAATTTATTCTTAAGAAAGTTTCTAGAAATCTATTTTCTGTTTTCACGTGGTTAAAGGTTAAGTTATTTCAGAGAAATCCAGTGGTCTGCCAGTTTGGACCTTTATGCAAACCAAACTTCATTTCACAGTTCTCTGGTCAGCAAGAATACTTGAGTTTGAAGAGAAGAGTTTTAGGAAGGCAATGGGAATATGTTCTTGTCTTGGTGGCCTGCAACATATATGCAGTGATCTTCAGCTATTCTGCAGATGACAGTAAGTGTTGGAAAAGGGAAAGAACCTTGACTCTCTCCTGTTAATTTTCAGCTTAAGGAATGCACGTTTGCAGCATAGGGAAAAACAAGCTTTACCATTTTGAATCACTATAACCTGCTAAAATCTCCTTCCTACTAAAAACAAGAACAGTGAAGGGTCTTCTGGGGCTGCAGATGATAAGAATACATTTTACCTGTTCTTTGTATAGGACTTAAATGGAGAGGTCAGCATCATTTTGATCAAAGGTTACTTCAGATCTGTCACTCAACACAAAATCATTTTGGCTAGTAAACTTTCTTCAGTCACGCATGAAGTAACCCAAATAAAAAAGTTTTTTTGGGCTTTATTTGTTTGTTTAGTTGTTTTTTTTTTAATAAGGAATAGTTCATTGGATTGATGTACTGGGGTTTGGCTTCTGCCTTCTGTGCTGCAGCCATTCCTGTCCCTTAGTTTGCAATCTAAACCAGGAGAAAAGGAAGTGCAAATAAGACAAAAAACAGTAATAAAAAGAAGATAAGTTTTCTATTTCATTTTAACCTAACCAACTGGATTAGGAAGTTGGGTTTACATTCTTACTTTGATTACAAATAGCATAAACATTTTTAAAAAATGACAGGATTTAACTTTTTTTCCTTCCCTTTATTTGTTTCTCTCCCAGATTAAGCAGGGAAATCCTGGTAGGGAGTGGAGCACTGCAAGTCCCAGAGTATAAATAGCTCTGGCTGAGCTTAATAATAACTCTGCTGCCACTGTCACAGAGCAGAGGCAAGAAAATACTGTAACAGTATTTGTCATGCTTGTCAGGAGAAACACTTTCCTACTTAAAATATTGTTAGCAGAAATGTGTATCAGTTGATTAGGTCAATTTTCTTGAGCTTGATATAAACAATTTTGTGGTGTCTGTTCAAGCTAGAAATGCTCTTGTCCCCTTTGGCAGTTACGTTATTTCACACTTACCACATAATATGCCCATACTGTGTCACCCAAATTCAGTTGCATGTGCTTTGAGATGAGGATTGAGAAAGCAAATTAAAATACTTGATATCTTAGGTAAATGACACTTGATGCTTGTTCTGCTTCCTCCAGCTGTTGCGGTTGAAACACTGGGCATAAATGAGCGATTTGGGAGACAATTCGGGGTTTTTGGAGACTTTTCTTGATTGTAGTGCCTCCATGAAATAGCCAAGATCAGGTACAGAGTCAGAAAAAAAACCACAAGGGGGCAAATAAAGAGTGAAGACGATGATCACAAAGCAAGTTAGGAAGCAAGAGAAAAGATATTTTTGATTATCAAGTAGATTAAAAGATCATAATGGATTTCAGCAAGAAACAGTAATAAGTGGCTCAGATTTTTCATGCAGTGCAAAAAGGTATGTCTTCTTGATATCAAAGAAGAAAGCCAGGACCAAAGAAAGAAGCCAGAAAGATCTTACAAAGGAAAAAAAAAACAAACAAAAAAACCCCAAATGCTTGTAAGATAAGAGACATTTCTAAATAGAACAACGGAAGTGAAGGACCTTGTGAGACTATAAAACAGAAAAGGCAAGTGACAGGAAAACCCTCACGAGGGTCAGAGTTTATTACAGTTTCTTAAATTGCAGAAGGGAAAGACTCACACAAGGGTTTGATCAATGAAGAGGATCAAAGGGAGATTCACTATCAGTGAGACTAGAAGCTCAGAAATAGGGAGTGAAAGGGGAATAAACAGATGGTAAAAGGATGAAAACAGGATAAAAGGACACAGTTCAGAGGGGAGAAAGGGGCTGCAATTTGTCCAACAAAAATGTCGTGCAAGTAACCTGAAGATTCATGAGTTTTTATTGAAGAAAAAGTGAATTTTCTTCCCTGACCTACATATTGTGAATTAGATACCTGACACTATTTCAGTCTTTCAAGGGATTGTGTAGCTGAATCAGTGGAGAACAGATGTTCCAGACCACATCATGCTGACTTCACTGTTCTTCCTTCATGGTGAACCCTCAAAACCGGAGAAGTGGTCTGCAGCATTTGCCTTCTACTGCTGAGGAAATCTCAAGAAAACACTTTGCTGTAGACTATGACATGCAAATGTGTAAATATCAGTAAAAGGTATGTCTATGCATCTATGGAAACTTGTTACTTATTGTTAGAAGTTTCTGAGCAATTTCTCTGATAGATTCCGTTGCCACTGTGTGTTGCTATTAAGACAATGGCTGGTGACAAGGAATGAGGTTTACTGAGACTTTAAAAAGTTTATAAAGTGATTTTGGGGAAGGACACCTATGCCTTTGCATTAAGAGCTGCCCCAATCACCAACATCACCTGTAAGAAAGAATAACAAGATTCTCAGAGAGCTAATAACTAACAGGCAAGTTAAATAACTGTTTTAGTCTCGTATTAAAAGGAAAATTAAACAAGCAAAGCAAGTGGTGCTTTCTTAATTAGATTTTTAAATATCTTCATGCTAGCATAACTCAAATCAGGATCTGTATCTCCTCCATGTTTTTGTTTTCTGACCATTCTTGTCATTTCTTTCATGACACTGATACATGGATAAAATGCCACTCTGTTCTACAAAGCCAATTCACTGTATTTTACTACATAGTCTAACCTGGCTATCTATTTATTGCATATTTGTAGATAGGCCCTTATTTGAACGTCTGCTGATTTAAAAAGAAAAAAGACATTCATTAAATGACACAATCCTAAAATTCCCAGTCAACTTCAAAAACCTCCATAGTGTCATTCCTGACACTTAGCAAAATAACAATGTTTTTCACATTGTGAAAAAGGTGGCAAGGCATTTCTAATTTTGAATTCAAGGTACTGAGTAGGATTTATTGCTCATCACTATGCTGCTGCTTAGTATGCAATTTGACAATCTGGTCACCTCCCCTAATTTGGATCACTGCAATGTGGAGGTCTTTATGTAAGCCAGTTACTAGCCTATACTGATCTGCCGTTTAACTTTGTTAGAAGTCTGCTTTAGGGTGAGAAGAATTCTGCTTGTTTCTCTTTTGATGAGAGTGACTAGCTCAGGTTAGCTCAGCTGTAGGTGTTTACACTGTAGACATCTATATGCTGTCATCACTATCCTCAGAATTTGCCAAAAATCTGAGGTGTCAAGAGCCTTGAGGGCACCAAAGAGCCTCACTGGCCTTGTCTAGCCCTAGTGTGGGCCCACATCCATGCACCCTGCCCATGGACAAGGATTCCCATTTCAGCTTAGCCCAAGGCCGTAAGTCCCTGCCCAAGTGGTGCTGCAGGAGTACCTGTTCCCAGCCCTGTCTCTGGATGGCTCCACCTTGTAGCCTTTCTTCCAGCTCTGTCTGTGCTCCCATCTCCTTCTGCTCCTGACTGGGCTCTTTGGATGGACCTTGAACCTGAATCACCACTTTGCCTAGCCTGGGACTATTGGTGGACCCTATTACCAGCACCCAGCTCTGCTCACTCTGCTTGGGTGCTGGAAGACATTGCTCTGTCAGTAAAGACACTGCCAGTGCTGGGGTTACTTACAGTTCTGTTAGGGTCACTTCTAGAGTGAAGTGGCACCCCATGTTAGGGCGTCGAACTTCTTGTCTTTCCAACATTCCCTAGTCCATTTTAAATTTTGCTTTCTAAGATCATATATCTATCTACAAGGTGCTGATGATTATGAAAGATCCCACAGCGTTCATAGATAGTGGGTTAAACATCTCCTCCTCTCAAGTATATGTAAAACCTACATATTTAACTGATGTGGTCAGAAAATACAGAGTTTGCCTTCCTTGTTCATATACATCACTTCTGTATACTTTTAAAATAAATCTTACTCGTCCTTAATGATCATTCAGTGACCTTTGAAATATAGTCACTAGCTACAGCACATCTGCATGGACTCTGCTTCTGCAATGCCTGTATCTTTCTCTTATTAATGTATGCAGTTTCCTCTCTTCCAGTTGTAGCAAACAAGAACAAAAGATCATTTCAGATATCTCAAATGAATTTTCTTTTTGTCATCTAATTCATCCCCCTGCCATTGCACAATTGTTCCCTACAACGTACTTTTTAAGAGCTCTCTTGATGGATGGTGTCTTCTGTTGTAACTTTTGTGCTACTATCATTCATTTCCTTTATTGCGGAAGACAAAGACATTTTACTGGCTCACTGCTTTCACTTAGTGTTTTAGCTACCAACTTTTTCAAATACAAATCCTTCACGAACTTTTGCTGGTGTTTAAATAAAGATTTTGGTGATGATGATTGTCTCAGAGTCCATTTAGGTTGCTTCATCCCTCAATTACCTGTTGCATTGTCTATTCTAAATTCCTTTCCTACACCCTTTGTAGAGTTGTGGTGCACTGAAGTGAATGTTAAAATCCCTATGAATTGACTGAGGGGACGATTTCATCTTATTTGCCTTCAGTGCAACAAAGTATTTCTACCTTCACTTAAGAATAAAAATAATAACCTCATGCCTAAATTCAGCAATCTATAATGTAATTTGCCACAGCAGCAGCTGTGTGCTCAACATTGTTTCAGCAAGGATCTACATATGCTACTCAACTCTCATCAGATCTCCTACTTTACACTATTTGAGAAAAAAAAATTGAGTAAATCATTTTTTTGGCGATCTGTGCTGTTAATAAAAACTGTTTTTTTTTTCTTACACTGATCATGAGTGATTTATTTAATGTTTTCTCAAGGTCTATAGGAAGAAGAAACCTGAATCCAGTTTTACCAAGTTGAAGACAAATGTCCTATTCACTGGACAAGTCTAACTTGTAGAAAAATCACTGTTCAGCATTCAGATCTTACCTCCCTGAAGAATAAACTCACTTCTGCTTAGCCATATGCTCTAACTCCAAACATAAATTTGTCAGTTACTCAACATCCCATCAGTAAATCTTGTTGCCTTTTCTTCCTCTGGCATACACATGGATATATATACCTGACATACTACCTAGTATATCCAGGTAAACCCAGGCATTTCTGAGCTATGTGGTGGATGGACCTGGTTGCAGTGTTTGAACAAAGTCCTTACCACCTGTTATAGTTTTGCCTCAATTTGCAACAAAGAAGCACGCAGTTACTCTCTCACTCCTTCCCCCTCCCCAGTGGGAAGGGGAGGAGAATCAGAAGGAAAAAAGCAAAACTCATGGGCTGGGATGAGAACCGTTTAACGGAATGGCAAAGGGAGAAGAAAACAACCACCAATCATTCCAACAAAAAGCATATACAACATGCAATATTCTCACCACCCGATGCTCAGCTTGCTCCTGAGTAGCAAAAGCCCTTCCTTTAGCCAGCTCCCCACTTTAATACTGAGCATGACATCACATGGTATAGAATATCCCACTTGATTGGCTGTTTGGGTCAGCCCAACCATCTTCTTGTGAAAATTAAGTCTGTCTCAGCTGAACCCAGGACACCAACTCTTGGGCCTGCTGGAGAGATTCAGCAGCATGGAACAGTGCTTCACAACATCCAGAGTGCTCAGCTGAGATGTAATCAGTCATGGAGTGAGTTCATCTCAGACTAGAAGAAAGCAGCAATGGAGCTGGGAACTCTAGCCATTGTCCTTCATTCTCTGCGTTGTATCTCCTTACACTTTAGTGTGTAAAAGAGACAAAATTATTAGGGCTTCAGGTAAAGTTTGATTTCTCTGCTAAAAATGACTATAATCCAGATTCTAACTTCAAAATTCTAGTCAATTATTTACATGGGCCACGAAGAGTGAGGTTTTTTGATTTTTTTCTTTCCCATGATATATGTGTGGCAAAATGAATTCTGATTTTTTTCCCTTCCAATCTCTGAAGCTCAGCTGAAGGAGGGTAGGCAGACCACTGTTGTGAATGAGGTGGTAAAGACAATGTTTGTTCTCTTTGGCTTGATCTCCTACTTTTAACTAACTTTATAATTCAATGTAATAGTTTTAGCATGCGTTAAAGTATTTTTGAAGAGGGCACTTATGTCATAAACTTAATCCAACATTTATTACTATTTATTGTGGCACTATGAGGTCTTGCATAACCACTTGTTATGAAAGACAGTTACAAAAATCAGTTAAAAAAAGACAGCCTCATCCTTGAGCATGAAATCTTACATCTTTTCACTGGTCTAACAGTATGTTCTTATAGATTATGGTTCACTTTAAGGGCTTTAACCCATTGTTTTAGGAAGTAATATAAATAAATAGAACATAAACCAGCTTGCAGTCTAAAGTCATTGCTACACATTGTACTTCCTCAGAACTACTGAAAGTGATTTTGGCATTACATGACAAGATATAATTTTTATATGTCCTCTCTCCTCACTGCAGTTAAGAGTGATTACAGCACTCAAATGATATTGTGAAATACAAACATCAGAATATTGCTAGTTGTTTTTTGGCTTTTGAAGCTTGCGTTCAACTTCAATTCACAGTTCTGAAAACTCAGTCTTCATCCCTTGATTTTAGCTAGTTTCTTTATTAAAACACTCTTTGAAGATCTATGACAATAGTAACAGTTGTATTCATTACCCTGGTTCCTTTTCTATGCATTTTCATGCTATTCTCCACAAGGCAAGTAACCATACGCACATTCCACATCTGTTGCAATGGGAAAGAAAATGGATTGCACAAATGATTTTCAGTTGTAAAACATGTTTGTTTTATCATTCGGCACTGGTTTGCAGTAATCCATTCTGCTTCTTACTATAGTGCATTGCATACTGACAGACATTTATCACATCCTCAGTCTAGTGATTAATTAAAACTTATGAATTCAGGCAATGTTTACATGGTTGCTTAACTTTCTCTTACACTTCCAAAGATGTCTCTAACTGGCTGGCATTCACGCTGAACATGCCCAGGCTTCAACTCTGTTGAACTAATACTGAGTCGGTATTCCTAACCAAGGTCTTTGCACTTTGGCTGTGTAGACACAAAAAGGAACACAAAATTCGGTTAGAATTAGAGATTAGGAAATCTCTCAATCAAACTGCATTCAAATGGAAGTCAGGCCAGGCAGACGGACTTGGTAAGCAATTTTCCTGTCACCCAGATCCTCACCTTCACTTTGAAAGGTTATCCTGTCTTGCTGAATCTCAATGTTAGTTTTAACTTCAGAACTTTGGATCATTACTTTCTTCTTGTCTATCTAACATAAAAAGACCAAAAACTAATTTGAAAAAGGTTGTCTGTTTCCACAGCTATCTCCCCAAGAATAGATCACAACTTGTCAGAGGAGGAACAAGATGCCCCTATACAGACATATTACACAGCCATATATATCCTTGGATGACCAAGAATGCAGATAGTTTAAGCCTTCCTAAAGGTATTCCTCTGCCTGCCTGAGACACAATGCATTCTCATTCACCTTGTCTGAATATGTAGCAAGCAAAATACAAAATCTAATAGTGGTAAGGATATACCTGAGGTTAATTTAGTCCCCAGAGTGAACAAATCACTTGAAATTGGTTAGGAAAGAACAAGTATAATTGTCATGGGAACTTTTTCTTGTGTGTCTAGGCAGAGACTGCATTGACAGGCTCAGCCAAGCACTGAGGTTCACATGTCGATGAGGTACAAACCTTTTCTTGATCCTTCCATGCCATGGCAATAACACAGATTTGTTAAGTTTGACAACATGAAGAAATATTAGTGAGGAATACTCAGGCCATTGTGCATATAGAGACTGTCCTTGTTAGTTGTAACCATTTCTCAACAACTTAAGTTTGAGGAATACCTACTAATGGAACAATCCTTTGCAGCATTCATCTAATTTATAATTAATTATCTCACTTGATTAAGAGATAGCAATTTATAAACTTTTCACATTTAAGCTGTGCTGAAGAGACACAGTAACATGTTGACTTTTGCGTATTTTCTGTCTTCAAAATAAGGACCATTCTCATGGGTACTTGTAATGGGATTAAATGTTTTGAAAGATAAGTACTCAAAATATTCTGTGAAATATGAGTAGTACATTTACTTTTCTTTAGCTTAACCTTCTAGTTGCTAAATGCTCAAATATACTTCTCAGAACTTAGTTCTTTTCTCTTTTTTTGCCAAAAATCAGTAAGTCATAACCATTTAAAAGCATCTGCAGACATTAAAACACTTCGTAACTGGAGACCTGAAATATTTTGGCATATGAAAGGGCAAAGAAAAGAGGCCTTTGATAATGCTCAGGAGCTGCAGGCATTGTAAGATCTATTCAGCATCAAGTTCCAAAATCCAGTCAAAGCAATTCTCAGCACCTTTTCTTGATTATTACAGCCTCATGGTAAACATCAGCATGGTTTTCAAAGTCAGCCTTTTGTTGCCACTACATAGTCCTGGTGTTTGGAGCTTGGCTTTCTTGAGATGGCCAGAACTTCTAAATGACCTAGCAGCTCTACTAGTGCAGAGCTGAATGAAGTTAAGCAGATGAACGAACAACCTATATTCTTATACAATTTTTTGCAGTAGCCAGTTGCTTTTCTATTCTCTGGATGATTATGTTTCCATTGACCATGAAACTAAACTGAGACATTTCTGTTCAGTACTTACTCTTGAGCTAAGGTAAGCCTATTAATGCACTTTGCAAGACTATCGGAAGGATAAACATGCAAACTGTCAAAGTATGATATTTAACAGAATAATTTTAGTTGTAAAAAACCCTGTAAATGTTGCTAATTTTCATAAACCCAAATGTCTTAATCCAAGTATTTTAAGTATCATAATCCATTTCTCATAATGGATGTCATTTTATTATAACGCATAAATAAAGTATCACAATGTATTTTCTACAACTAAAGATTGCATCAGATTACTAATCTTTTTTCCATACTAAAAAGATGAAAACAGAGATGAAAATCAAAATAAGGTATGAAGTCTCAAAGTTTTCATTCAAAGTTTTCCTTCAAAGTTTAAAAGTGACCATTGCATACAGGACTTCAAAAAGAATTCTATGTGCCTTCTATATTTGTTTAAAAAAAAAGTCAGCTATTCAAACCCTCAATTTCAGCATGACGTAACAGCTACATTTTCTTCTCTCCCTCATTCACTTGATTCTAGGTTTGGTCTTCTTATGTTGACCAGCTCTGTTAGGATTAATTCTTCCAGACGATATTTAGGTTTTTTTAGCAAATTCCAAGCTTTTACAACAGTGCAATTCAAACCATCTTCACTTCTGTGAAACATATGTTTCTCCTCGTACTTAGGCATAAGCTTATGCCTTCACGGCATACACACAAACAGTTCTTACTGATGAAACTGATTTTCTCTGGGGAAAAAAAAAAAAAAAAAAAAAGAAGTTTTGTTTATATTTGGCTTTCTTCTAAATTGCTTGTTGAAAACTGACCTGAACACTCATGAGCTACAGTTTTTTCTGAATCATAAAGATAGATGCTCTTAGAGCCTCTGGCTATAGCTGAAAATTTGCTTTAGTAGCAATTGCATTCTTTTCAGAATCCAAAAATATTTGTCAGCTATAAATACTGCAAGCAATCAGTGTTATAGAACGGCCACTATCATCCTCTATAGGTGCAACTCATCACTTTAAACTTCTATATAATACTTCTGAATCAGAATTAAGTTTGAGGATTAGGCTTTGAGAAATCAGACAATAAAAACATGACACTGTATAGTGCACCTGATGCAGATGAAAAAATGGGAGGAGCTCTCATGCAAAAAAGCATTGTTTTAGCTTCTAAGTTAGGTATGTTGCATAAAACAGAGAGGGAAATGCTGCAGCAAATTCCTTTTCTATATAAATGTCTAAATATCCACTGTCTACATACTGTAGGCAGGAATTGCATTTTCCTTTAATGCAACTTAACCATGCCTAGGACAAAAAAGTAACAGCTGATTAAAAGCAAACAGCAATGTAGTTGCAACAAATCCCCATTTGCTAGGCTGAACGTTGGGATAATTTGAGAGATGAAGAGAGGTAAAGTGTGTGCATGAAAGTGCCTCCATGGTCAGCTGTAGGAAAAAGAGGGACCTAGACCCTAGTGGGACTAAAAGATTTGCAGTTCTAAGACACTGTGGCCATGAGGAACTAATAAGTCCTAATTGTAATGCTTTCCACAGTGCTCTAGAATTGAAGAAAAATGTATTTAAAAAAAAAAAAACTCCACAGACTGCTGAGATACTATTTTTAGAGAACAAGTAATTCTTCACTCAGGTAGATTCATTTACTCACAACGTCGTGTCTAGCATTTCTACCTCATACTTTTGTAGCATTAGACTCAAAAACTTCATGATACCATTTATACTTTTGCTATTCCTTCTCTCTAATTAACTTTGTGTATATGTCTCATGGTAGTGTTTTAGCAGCTCCACCAAATGATTAAATACCAGTGCTTGCTTTTGGAAGATCTAAAGTATTTAGAGTTTGGAACTGGGGGGAGGTGGGCAGGGGACACTTTGTCTGTTCAGAAAAAAAAGATGTGAATCAACTCAAACTTTCCACAATGACAATTCTATAAGGAAGGGCTGGAGTAGAGAATTATACTTGGTTTGGAACCAGCAGCAGCACAGTAGATCAAGACATGGCTGAACTCAAACTATAAAGTTTTGCTGACTGAGTAGTTTTGATATCAAGGATATAAACTGATGCTAAGGTAACCATAATGCTTTTAGGACTGAGATTCAACCTCCACTTATCACTGAACAGGACCATATGGACAGATCAGAGCTGTGGACTGAAAACCTGCCTGTACAACATCCTACAGCACTGAAGAGAGTCCAGATAACACAATTGAGTTATTCTTGAAGACTCTGCTGAGCCTTCAAGACTCTACTCTTCTCATTGAGCAAGTGAGATGATTAAGAAGCTTTCTTCTGTGATAAAATACCATTTAAAAGCCAATGTACAACAGACAGGTCACAGGTTGTAAATGAAAAACTTGCACATACTTGGTAATGATAAAATTACCTTATGCATGACTAACATGTCATGACACTAAAAGGGTCAGCCTTTCTTTATTGCACTAGTGCTAATTCTAAGCACTGAAGTATCATGATCTTCCTGGGATTTTTACGGTCTTGCTGACTTCTAATGTTGTGACTGCACAAAGATTTTGAACTTCTCCCTCTTACGAATGGTAGAAACCTATTTTGAATTTTGATTTAAAATGCCAGTGTTGAAGAGGAGAGAGAGAGGGAGGGAAGGAGTGAGGGAGAAACTGAGTGAATCTCACAAATGTTTGCGTTAGAGTCCCACATCTAGGAGACCATGTAGTCAATAAAAATATATGTATTGCATTTATTATTCTGCTGAATATGACTGAACTGCAGCTGAAGCAGTATTTTCAATAAATTTTGGGGTAAAACTTTGTATAAGTTTGAAAACTGTCATAATCTGTATGAACTTGTTCTATACTAGTTCATGGACTTTGCATTTCTACTAAGAGGTCATTGAAAGGACTATGACAAAAAACTACTCATGAAATGCAGTCTCTGTCAGTTTCAAAAACCTTTCACACAAATCCATCTACAAAATATCTCTACTAAGAACAACAAAACAAGAAAGAAGTTTAAAAAGTTGCATTCTCTTCTTCCTTTTAGTTTTAGGAAACTCTAGACATCTTACAAAAAGATACTTGAAAAATGTAATGCATTATGTGTCCTCTAATAGTTTGAGACCACATGAAAAGCTCTGAAATCAACAGAAAGTTCACTTTTTGTACTGGGATGTGAGCTTTTCTCAGACTGAGGACATTTACATTGATTATTGATACTGATATTTCTGGTTGTGTTGTCTTTCCAAAGTACTGATTTGGACTTAACATTCAGAAGCAACTACACAGTACAGAGTGCACATCATCCACAGATGCCCACTGGCCTCCAGCATAATATTGTCCAAGTGCAATCACCCTCTGAGCATTCACTGTTTTCTTCTATAATTATTTCTTCTGCCTTTCATGGCAGGGTCTTTTATGGCATACTGAGAAGCCATCTTGCTCTTGACAGTCAGGTTTCCAGGGAATTTCTCTAATAAACAAATATTTTGCTTTATTTTCTAGGAGTAATGGGATGTTACAGGCTGTGGCACACAGAATACTCTGTGTGGGTTGTACATGCATTAAATACTTCCCTTGAAGAACATTGCCTAAGACAACATATATTATTTGAATCCCATTTTAAAATTAGGACGAATCAGCGCTTTGTTCTGAATGCAACATGCAAACTGCTGCAGGCTCAAATCCAACACTGAACTAAAGGTATTTTTGGAAGTGTAATGCAGAAATTGTTAAAGACCTACTTTTCTGTTACTTGGTAAGCTGAAATTCAGTTTTGAAAGTTGTAGTGCATTTTTATCTACTCTTGTATGTAGTAGTTGTTATTTATACTTGTTTTGACTACTGCTAACTTTATAAATAGATAAAAAAAATTATTAGACAGTTGATCTAACTCAGTTTTTTTTTTCTGTTTAAGTTTTAGCTGTGGAGTGTACAGAAAAAAAATCCGTAAGACTTTTCTTTTGTACTGTCACAAGTGCATGACACAATATCTGACAGCAAGCCATTCAAGCTGAAGTTTAAATAATACTGAATTAGCTACTTCAAATGCCTTTGCCTTTATACAATCACTGAAATCTGTCAACCTTTCTCTGCTCACTAAGAACATTACTAATTTAGGTCAGGATATCTTGGATTCAATAGACCAGTATGTTATGGTTGCTATTTTTATATGAAGATAGAGCACCATGATACGATCACAGAAAATCTATGTGTATAATGTCAATGTCAAAGGACATTTACCATGGTCTTTCACTGGGGCAATGGCTCTCTGAGACAAAATTGTTCCTACATCAATTTTATTATGACTAAAGAAGTCTATTCTTTCTGGCTAGAAAGCAAAACATATTGTGACAACAGCAAAATCTTACTCCTTCAAATGTTTATCCTTTCTTTCTTAACCTTTCCCAGCTGTTCTTTTCTAAGAAAAGATATGAGGTTGGTACAACAATATTTGATTAAAAAAAGATATTTCTTTGTAAGAAAACAAAATGTTTCCTTGACAGCAGTTATAGTTGTATAGTAGTATTATCTCTTCCTTTAAAGATGCTGTGCAAAAGAAGAAAGTCCTGGATCAGACGTCTATTAAATTCACCTTCCTTTGTATTGTTAAGCAATGAAAGTAAGTAACTATAACTACTAGCATTCTCAGGGTCAATGTGAATCCTTACTAATTTCTAACAGCATCCTCTAAGTCCTTAGTTCACCACAGAGAAGGCAAGTAAACCATACATGGAAAAACCTCATCAGGGAAGCAAGCAAAAGAAAAGGAAAAAGCTAGGCAAGGGTATGGGTTCTGCCAGTGGGTCTACTGGGTGTGACAAGTACATCCCACAGTTTACGTATGAAGCTACCATAGTGTTCCTTCACCTTATGGCAAAGAACACAATAAAAAAATTTCTCTCCTCTTACTAAGAAAGTAATGAGAAAGAGGGTGGTAATCCACTTAAGAGGTTTCAGGGAACATATGAATTGAAAATTCTTGTTTATATGAAGAAAGTAGAAGCAATATTAAGAGGTTTCTTTAAAATCTCAAATATTTAGATATCTTTAATGCTTTTGACTTCAGAGAAAACAGAGCTGTTAATTACTTTGTGGATGTCTGAATGCTTATGTTTCTTAAATGTTCTAAGAGGACTGAACAAGAAAGGGCTGGCATTTTTAAACAGAAATACATTGTCACACTTCACACTCCAAAATATCTCTCACATACAAACAAATGCATTTCCATTTGCTAGTGACAAGCAGTAGACTTACCTACCCTCACACTGAGAACTTCACTCTAGAAAAAAAGGTTTTAGCTGGTCCTATAGAGCTTCACAGAGATTTCTCAGTTTTTGCTACCTGCCTAGACTCCACCTCTCACACTCTCTCTCTAAGGACAATACTGTGTTCACAAGTTAGCATTCTTTAAGGCTATGAATGCAGTGTACAGTTTTTAACTATTAAGACTCAATGTGATATTACCAAAAATGAAGCTAAGAATGGCATTGTAAATAATGTAAGCCTTCCTAATTAATTAGGAAACTCTTCTTACCCCTTAAGGCATGCATATCATAGTCCTTTCGAGAGGTAAGGAAAAGTGCAAGGAGTTCCCCTTCTTACTTTCATTTTCTCAGAAACAGATCTTATTTTCATTCAGTTTCACAAGAAAGACTGTACCTGTCCATACCAGAAGTTGTTACAAAATGGCCCTTCTAACAGGATTTTTCCTGCTTTGTCCTCTCTTTGTTACTCCAAAGTCTTTAGTCAAACTAAACCTGGAGGAACTTCTTAAAAAAACCACACTATTCTGTAAATTTATCCTATGTATCCAGTTTAAATACTGAAAAACAGAAAATATTCCTCTCTTATTCTCTTTTTGTTTGTTTTTAACCTGTAACAGCTGAAACTGCAGCAAAGTCTAAATGCATGACTGGTGCATCATCCCTAGCCAAATAACAAAATACTCTTATGAAATACTGTAGACACTTGGATGCTGGAGGACTTTGCAGCAGCCAGGAATCAGAATAGCTATGAACTATGTGATGATATAGAAAGAATCCCTGGTTGGTGAATTTGATTGAACTATTTTCAGTAATTACAGTAGATCACAACATACAAGAAACTCAGAATAAACACTAATTGAAATCTATCTTATTTGTTAAGTGAGGTAAAGTGGAAAATTTCTATGTAAAGTTTCTCTAGTGAACTTCTACTGTGTTTAAAAGTTATTATGTTTGCATGATAGGCTAGTTTGGTTCTGCTTTCTAGTGTGCTACAATTTAACTTGACATAGCAAGTCTCTTACTCTTTTGTTTACTGAATGACATTTTCCACTGAATAATGAAATCAATTTTGAAAAAGAAAATGTGAAATGTTGCTAGTAAAATCACTCTAGCATTTATCAGAAACATTAGTATAATTGTATTAGTAGTACCAAAATACTGTGAAGATTATTACTTCTTTATACTACAGATTGTATTGCATTACATTTCTCAATGTTTATTACATAGGTTTATAATATATTTTCCCTTTATTAAACAAAAATTTTACACACAATCAGAGGAGTCTGAAAGATGCCGTAGTTCTATCCAACTGTAGATTTGCTCTGTATCGGATCAATCCTTTCCTTATAATTAAGTTGTCATAGCAATGCATTTTTAATAGTACTGATTCATATGTCAGTAATGTTCTGGAGACAGAGCTCTTGATAGTTTTTTAGTACTCAATTATGCTAAACTCGAGCAAATATACAAGTACTGGTCTACTTGCACTAGCAGAAGAACATGTGATCAGACTTAAAATAGACAAGTATAATCTGACATACACAACTGACAGAAAGCTACATAAAACTTTGAGTGGCTCAGATCAAGAAAGTAAAGGAAGATCCTAAACCTGCAGGAAGAAAAGTTTTGGGGTTTTTTTTCAAAGGTGTTGCTTTCATATACTCGTACTTATATGGTACAACAGGCAGCCATGGAGAGGCAGCATTGATAATGGGAAATCACAGTACTTTGCTGATGATGTTTTAGCATGTCTTCCTGTCTGTATTTTCAACATACCAATTAAATTACACATATTTATAAGCTTTCAAAATAACAGGAAATAATCCTCCCAGGACTAGGACTGTATGTCTTGGCTGTTTCCAGGGTACTGACAGCAAGGTCAGCATGCACAAGTCTGTGAGAGCAAGACATGAATCACGAGCAAAGAAAATTGTCTGATATTTCATTCCTTTTTTAATTAAGAATGTGAAGAACAATGTGTGTTATTCTTTAGTATCAGGCAATATGTAAGTGAATCAAAGAGAGAAGAAGAAAAAAATGGTGTTAGCTTATTTTCTGTGACTGAGAAAGAAGAGGAAAGTAGAAGAGAGATTCTTTTCCTCATATCTCTCTAGAAATGATAAGGCTTAAATTTTGAAGTGTTGGTTGAGAAGAGCATTGCGTAGCACTTATCCTCTAAATGCTCCTTCAAAGGGCTGATGAAGGGGAAAGTATACTGTGAATCCAATAACTGGCCTAACTAATCTGTCTTAATAAAGACGTGTATTGATTTGGTTATGAGGATTGCTTAGCCTCTAACTATACAAATGTAAAATGGTAATTATTCATTCTGAAGTTTCTGACCTTGCCTGAACAATGCGAGAAACATGCCTGCTTAAGTCAGACTCTAGAAGCTTTCAAGCAAGGGAACAGTGTGCAAGTACTATAAATTTAACATACACTAAATTTATGTTTTTCAGCCTAAGAGCCAAAAATTAAACAGAAAAAAAAAGGTTTTTCAGCCTGAAGCATATCAAAAACCTAACAACAGCCAAGACAAAGTTGCTAAGAGAACTGTGGAGTGATAGAGGCAACAAGGGACCAAGTAGCAAAGCAGAACTTTTGCTTCCCTCTTAATTCCTGGTATATGCATTTTTACTTAGGATCAAAGCTAATCCTTCGCTTTGGATGTCTAAGGAAAAAAGTGGAATATGGAAGCTGAAGTTGACATACAAACTAAGACTTTCTAGAAACTAAATATAGTAAGAAATAGGAGAATATATGTATTAATAAGTGCATATATGCAATATATACACCTTTACCTTTTATTTACAATGGATTGTACTTTAGTTGATAAATGAATAAATAACATTTTCCTTGAGTTTTTCGTCTACTGTGAATTTCTGTCTGTTGTTGCTTTGTTCTTCAAAAAGTGTGTCTTTAAAATTCATACAAATTACACATTTAATGAAGGGATCAGCAGTCTATAATGCAGTCTCAGACTACTCGTACAATTGGGTCTTTCTAATAAGGGCCTATCACCAGAGCAGTGCAGAAGATGCCGAACATGGATGGGGTTATTCATTTCACCCTATCACAGTTTTTTGTACTAAGACTCAAGTCTAGTGGGAGGCAGAGCTGATCAGCATTTGGCCTGTACGTACAGGCATGATCTGCGTGTGGTATGTTTTTACACAATTCCAAATTAGCTGTAGTCAACCTGGTTAACTATGTGGGGAACACAGATCAGGACCAACACAAGTCTTTCCTACTCTAAAAGATGATTTACGGTACGCAGAAAGAGACTACTGTTCCTTAATGACTTTTTTTCAAGAATTTCCTGATTTTTCTTAGATAAGGAATATCACCTCTTCAGGACTTAAGAATACTAAGTATCTGCTTCTGGTGTTCTTCTGTGGATTAAGTGCTATTTGCCCGACTACAGTCATTGGCAAGGTGCAACTAAAAGATGAGAAATCTTACAGCCATTTCTGGACACTGGAAAATGTGTGTGGTCATGGAGGAATGTGGTACGTACTTAGGCCATAAAGCGCGTTAGACATGGAATACATGTAGAGGTAGGAGTGGTGATCAGTCTATGTCCAAACTCTGAAGACTTATAGCCTTGTAACTGACAATAGTAGCATGATGAGGTTAAGTGAAAGTTGCACAATTTTCCAGCTTTCTAGTCTGCCTTTAATCAACATGGCCTCATTCAGTTTCTTGGATATATTCCTAAGTATAGGAAATGAGCTGTTGCTATAGGATACTTCTAATTTTGTTCTTTGCTGCTAGGCAAAAAGCTCTGCAACATTTTGAAATAAATGTTTGAAATTATTGCTTCTCCAGAAAAAAACAAAAACAAACCCAAAACCATTGCATTATATTTCTGCTTTACTTGTATTCATTTTCACATACTAAAATATCACTTAAGAGTAGCAGAAATAGTGACTGTGGATGGACTCTGAGACTAGCTGTAAAGAGCAAGCTGTGGTGGGAGCCTAGCAGACAATAATATTCTAACTAGTAATGTAATGCACTTTGAACTTATTATTTCTTTCATACAGAGCTGCTGAGATATCAGAAGAAAAACAAATCATACTGATTTTTCCAAAAGTACCCAAAGCAATGCAGATAGCATCATGTGTGCACAGCTGTAATGCAGCTATATTTATCTCTATACAACAATAACACGTGGGAGAGAGATAAACAGGGGCAAACCTTTAGCTTATTACAACAAATATCTTTATAAATATGACTGCATTGGAAAAGGTATTTTTGAAGATCTGAGACTGGACAACTAAGAAAGAAGAAGGTGTTGAGCACTCGCAGGGGACTGGTACAAAACAGAGTAGAGAGGAATATCTGGCTATTGCCTACTCTCACGCTACAATGTAGGCTGACAAGGTAGCATATGAAAAACCCCTTGTGCTGGTTCTGGCTGGGACAGAGTTAAATTTCTTCACAGTAGCTAGCATGGGGCTATGTTTTGGATTCGTGAAAACAGTGTTGATGACAAAGGGATATTTGTTCTTGCTGAGCAGTGCTTACACAGAGTCAATCCCTTTTCGGCTTCTCACACCACCTCACCAGCGAGGAGGTTAGGGGTGCACGAGAATCTGGGAGGGGACACAGCCAGGACAGCTGACCCTAACTGACCAAAGGGATATTCCATAACATATGATGTTATGCTCAGCATATAAAGTTGAGGGAAGAAAAACGAAGAGGGAGGTGTTCAGAGTGATGGTGTTTGTCTTCCCAAGTAACTGTTACGTGTGATGGAGACCCACTTTCCTGGAGATGGCTGAACACCTGCCTGCTGATGGGGAGTGAATGAATTCCTTGCTTTGTTTTGCTTGTGTGCATGACTTTTGCTTTACCCATTAAACTGTCTTTATCTCAATACACAAGTTTTCTCACTTTCAACCTACCAATTTTCAGCCTCATCACACCAGGAGGGAGTGAGTAAGCAACTGCTTGGTTCCCAGTTGCCAGCTACAGTGAAACCATGACAATCTGTCATACAAAAGTCAGGCCAGTGTTATGAAAATGTTATTGCCAGGATCTGAGTGGGATTTCTCTTTTGCTTGCCCTGGACAAAGGGTAATGGAAGAATCACAATTTACATTATTGCCCCTCTTGCTTGGTTCTTCCTTATGATTATTAATCAAATGCAAGATACATAGGCAAAGTAGTGGCAAATAAATGCTACATCTAATATTTTCCCTTTTCCTGGTTTAAAGTCCAAGACAGGTAGAGAGTCAGCCTACAGATAACCAAGTAGACAAAGTTTCTAACTCATTTTAAGTTTGCACTTTAACTAATAAGCAAGTCCTTTCCCAAGGTACTTAAACCAAAAAATGCTACCCCAAAGCTTGTCTTGGATCATCATTTTGAAGTTGTAACACAAGCCATTACCTTGAGTGTCAAATGAGATGAGACAAATGTGTGATTTCATTCAGCACAGAGATTTCTACAGAAAGGGAAATATGCTTTGGTTAATGTGGAAGTTGCTACCAGAAACAATGAGCTGTTAAATAAAAAGGAGCAGATCAGTGGGAAATGTTTTTTTCCTTGGCCTAGAAAATAGAATTATATCATTCACAAAAAGCATGAAAAATGATCTTATAATACTGTGTTCATTTATTGGATAATTATGACTTTGACTCAGTGATTCTCCTATACTTTGCTATTCTAATAATAAAAATCGCCAGGCTGACCTCATACTTGCACTGTTATTCAGCAAGCCATCCTATTACCTGTACCTTTTTTAGGAAAATGTAACAGTTAGCCTTGACTACTTCATTCTGTAACACAGACTTTCTCTCAGGCAAAGTCTGAAAAAAACATAGTTTCAGGTACCATAGATCTCAGTGTTGTATTGACATGTAACATTAATGCAGAGCAACAAACTGATGTCAAACAATAAAAAGGTGAAGAGGTGCATTGTAGCAAAAACAAGAGTGAAAAAGAAGGAAAAAGGCTAGATATTTTAAGCAATTTATTTGTTACTATAGCCTAAAGTTTTTTACTGATTCTTTTCAAGCTGCAACAAAAGTTACGTGAAATATTTAACATATGAACAGGCAAGTTTACTTACTGTTTCCTGGATGCCAGCGCACTGCATTTAAATATGCATTACAGTAATGGAAGAGAAATTCATGCTTGGATTGGGTAACTTTTCCTTGAAGTAAGGGCATCAGATCATGTCCATCAATCATTCTGAGTAAGAAAGCATTTCAAAATCAGAAGAACAACCCAAAGCTCTTTACTGAGAAGATATTCTAACTCTGCATTTCCACTATTTAAAAAAAAAAAAATCTGAATGGCCACCTCCAGTTGGTCAATTAGGAGAAAAACTTTCAGGTGTTCTTCCCCTTTGATTTTTACATTATTTAAGGAAACGTTAATTTTACATTTTGCCATTAGGAATGGTTGTTTCTTCAACCCATTTTTATCTTTTTTTTTTGTTTTTTCTGAGAAAGTGACAAGACATATGTGAACAAATTGCTACAACACAGTCCTCCAGGTATACCTGCTCAATCTTATTGGGAGTAGTCTGGCCAAAGTAATCCTAAAACAAGAGATATATATGTTGTACTGTGTTAGCATCCCCAGAAGTAATGGTAAGAACTCGGTTCAGCAAATTACATATGCCAGAAATTAAGACAGAAGTAGTCATTTCAAAGTTGAAAATTAACTATGTTTAAATATGTGTTTATCAACTACACATGCACACACACAGAGATACATATATAAATTCTCTAAATGCTGTTGGACTATTTTGCTCATGCTTTGAAAAAACTAGCCAATTTACATCAAAAATGAGTTATAAAATAAGCAAGGCATTTAAATCTTTCAATAAATTACGCCTTTGATTTGCTGGAATCAGCTGGCAGGGGAGAAATCATAGTCTGCATTTTTGACCTGGTGTGAATTACAAATTTTAGAAGTAGTTTTTTAGGAAATTACTTTTTGCTGATATACAGATTGGTAGGTGTTTTTTTATAAGCATTTTCAGCAACACTTCATAAAAACTTTTTCTGAAACTTAAAAATGTTAAAAAATCTCTATGTTAATTTTCATTACCATATAAAACCCTTTTCACATTAGCGTAACTACTACAAGACAGGTTCTAACTTCACTTTTTAAAGCTGTGAGCTACTTATGACTATGAAATTCCTGGCAGCAATTGTATGCAACAGCATCATTCTGAGTAGGACTCTTCTCAAAGGACAGGCAGGGAAACATCTTGGAATTACTAAAGCTATGCTGTCCGATAACTTTGCTTTTTGGGTGCATCCTGTTCTGGAAAGATCTGTTGAATTAGGGTCTTTCCCACTTTCAATTTGTAGTGTTTTCTTGCCTGACTAGTATACTCTTGTCTTGCCCCTGCAGGCTTGCTCACTATCAAGCTGAGAGCAGGACAGATGCATGTCTCTTGTATGCTTTCTGTTCTACAGCCTGTTGATGGAAAAAAGGATGCTTCCAGTATCATGTCTCCAGTACTCTTGAATTCCCACAACTGCTGGTCTCAGAGACATATATGGGACAGTTTCTGATGATGACGTTTTTATTCTTTAACTAGGAGCATCTCCTCTTTTCCTTTTTAACCTGCTCCCTCCCAGTGACTGAATCCTAATTGTAGTAATTTCTCTTATTTCTCAGGAAGATTTCAGTGGAGTGATAGGAATTCAGCTGCTGGATCAAAAATGCTTCAAGCTAGTCCATGATCTACCATGAAGCAGTAATTACTACACAGAAGAATCAGAGTAGAGCAACTTGCAAGTGGAAGGTACACAAGTATATTGGCATTTTCAGCAAAGAGATCAAAATAAAATATCAGTGCTTAGTCGTCACCCAACCAATATGAGAACAAAGTGCATAAGATCTGTCCATATTAAGAACAATCTGAACTGCTTAGGTTCGACAGAGTTACTGCTTGTAGGGGATCTCTCAGGACAAGCCTGACTAATTTTTCATGTGTTCAAAAGTCCTGCCCTGCCGTTTGCTTCAAGCACTCAATGAATCATCATTAGCAGAGTGTCTCTGCTCACCACTGGTTTTCCCCATGCGGATTCTGGATGCTTTGTGTTCAAAATCTGTTTGTGTACAGTAGATGTGTTCAAATCATATGCATATCAGCAAGTTTCTCCACTTCTTGGATTTGGATGGTAACAGTTTAGGTGGAGGCACCTTGCTGCTGAGACTGGGTATCGCCTGAACAAGAGAAAGCACAAGGATGTAGGAGTGTCAATAAAGCATCTTATGAATTTTAGAAGTTCAGTGTGTTTTCATATCAGGCTGAAAAACTCTGTAAGAGCTTATTTTCACTAACTTGGTAGAGAAAACAAAAATCTGTGAGAAAAGCCTAGCTTGAATTTTGATGTGTTCTGTCATACACAGAAGCACAGAATGTTAGGGGTTGAAGGGACCTCTGTGGGTCATCTAGTCCAATCACCCTGCCGAAGCAGGGTCACCTACAGCAGGCTGCACAGGACCGCATCCAGGTGGGTCTTGAATATCTCCAGAGAAGGAGAATTCACAACCTCCCTGGGTGGCCTGTTCCAGTGCTCCGTCACCCTCAGAGGGAAGAGGTTCTTCCTCATGTGAAGAGGGAACTTCCTATGCTTCAGTTTGTGCCCGTTGCCCCTTGTCCTGTTGCTGGGCACCACTGAAAAGAGTTTGGCCCCATCCTCCTGACACCCACCCTTAATATACTTGTAGGCATTTATAATGTCCCCTCTCAGCCTTCTCTTCTTCAGGCTGAACAAGCCCAGCTCCCTCAGCCTTTCCTCATAGGACAGATGCTCCAGTCCCCTCATCATCTCGTAGCAGGCCAAGGCTGAGCTTGTAAAGTTTAAAATAATTTACACATGCAGTTCCTTTTTCTACCACATTCACTCATGCAGGACAGAGCCTTTTTGGATACATTCATTTTTGCTTTTAGTAAATAATTCTAGGCCTGATTTGGCAGTATGCTGTTCTTGGTGGTATTCTTTTATCTTCTTGTTGCTTGGTGCTTGTTCTGCAAGTTAAATTATATTTACATACAACATTTCTGTAAAACATATCAGTATGTCAATACGAAAAGAGACAACATGGTATTGTAATTAATGACAAAAAAGTGCTTTTAAAATCTAGCTTTTTTCTTTTAATTCTCACCTCTGTTACCAGAATGTATAAAACACTCATGAGACCTTCTCTAAAACAGAGATAACTACAGAGCATACCTGTCAGAGGGCAACTGTGCCTTGGCAAGTTCGACTATGGTAGGAAATATATCCATGTTACTTGTTGGTTCATCAATATAGGCACCAGCCTGTATCACTCCAGGCCAGCGGACAAGCCCTGGCACACGAATGCCTCCTTCCCAGTTCATTGATTTTCCACCTGAAAAATGAAAGTGTTTTCTGCTAAGAAATCAATTTCTTCTTAAAATATACCTCCCCCAATTCAAAACATTCTGTCTAGCTAGAATCTTTCCATTATATGTATTTATCTTAATTTTAATTTGCTAGGTTTAGATTTTCTACCTACAATCCGTACCTTTTTCACAGTAAATTTATAAATATGTACTAGACAGAGCTAATAAAATTTATTTAGTTTACAAACAAAAATAACAGCTGTAGGAGATCAAAAGGAATCTTCATATAGAATTTGTTATAGATAGTGTGCCACATAGTTATGTGAAGATATAACCAAAAAACAGGGATCATAAATAAATTGCGATATACCTAGATGTCTGAGGTATGAACCCAGAGAAGATATACGATATTTTATTAAAAATGGTGCTTAATGACTTTAGATAGAAAAAAAGTTTCTTTACTGAAATATTCCAGGCTTTGGAACAGGCTGCCCAGTGAAGTGGTGGAGTCTCCACACCTGAAGGTGTTAAAAAAATATGTAGATATTGCACTTCAGGACATGGTTTAGCAGGCATGGTGGTGTTGGGTTGATGGTTGGGCTTGATGATCTTAGAGGTCTTTTCCAACCTTAAGGATTCTATGATTCTACGATTCTATGATTCTATGAATTCTCCAGTGCAATGCATTAGGAAGAAATTCACTACAGTGATGGTAGATCACAGGATGTTGTGAAGACCTTTGTGACTTCTAAACCAACACAGATGCATCAGATGCACTATCAAATGACTGCATTCAACACTACATTACAGTCATTTCCTTTGTTTCTACAATATCCATCACTGCCCAGTCCTCCTGACATCTTTGCAGAGTGGCAATGTGTTTGTTCTATGACAACGCTTCTACAATCACTTAATATATGATTGACACAAGTCTGTATGAAGAGCTACCACAAATACTATTATTAATGCCTTACACAGTCATGTGACTGTGTACAGCACTTGAGGCTGATCTTTGAAATCAATATATCACTTGGAAAAAAAAAATTTCTGGTAAACAGATGGGTTTTGGATGTGGTTAAGTGCGGTCTCGGACAGGCATTTACAACTAAATTGAGATTGTTTTACGTAACAGAAATGTCTGAAAGAACAGGAATATGTGTGTTGAACCCCTGGCATTAACTGAATCAAACAGCAATTCACAATTCAAAAAAACCTACTATGAGCCTTTTTTTCCTGTATCTCCCTTTTTCAAATACAAAGCCCACAAAAGAACAAAATATTCAATAGTTCTGTCTCTTCAGCCTCTTAGACCTTCAAAATACCACAGAGGTGTTAATATCTTCAATGTTAAGCCCAGGCCTTGCCATACATGCTATCTTATTGACTCCTCAACGATCTTTTCTATTTCAGCATTGGGGGATTCAGAATCCACCTGTTTTTCTACAGGTTTTTCACTGCTCAGTAAGGTTTTTTACAGGTTTTTTACTGTTCTTAAATGGCAACATTGAGAGAAAACTGTCTTTTGTATAGATCTTTGCCCATTATACATACATATAAAGTCTTGTGGCTGAAAAAACTTTAGCTCATGATTTTTTGTTATACCACATTTTTGCTTACATTTCTCATGGGCTTTATCAGAAATCACAATATTGAATAGTCAGGGACACTCAATTGTCTAATCTGACATCAGAAAACTTAGACTTTCTAATATCCAACATTACGTCAAGCAACAATCTTTGCTTAGCAGATGTTGGCAAGCAGTGCCAAATTCAGATCTCAACAAGACCATCTGTCTTTTAGAGCAGTCTTAAAAATTTACTCTTGTCACTGCATCAAATGCAATTCCATTCTCAGCATAAAGCACGTGGCTGCCTATTCTAAAATGAATCTCAGGAATGAGATACATGGATTATGGTTTACACTCTTGCAAAAAATATGATTTTCAAAACAAAAATCTAAAGAAAATCCAGGGTTTTTTATAAAGGTGTTATTTGGTGAGGTTTAAAATACCTGTCACCTAGCAGAAAGAAGTGTTCACCCAACAGTATGCTGATCAGTTGTTAATACAGTTGGGTCAAGACCAGTGTACATGTCAACAGATTGTGTGCGTCTTCTGTAGAAGAGATGACTCTATCCATGTACAACAGTCATTAGGGTTTTAAAAGGTTGATGGGGGTTAGGTGTTACCTAGCAGGAAAGTGTCAAGAATAATATCGTGACTGAGCTATGGTTCACAGAAAATCCTATTCAGAGGGAGTATTTAAAGCTGAATAAAAATACAAGAAATATATAAGGACATAAAATTACAGATATCCTCAAATCAAAATATTTTTCAGTGAACAGTTATACCAGGGAGATGATTTAGTTCATGAGCCAGATCCTAGTTCTGTGTACATATCACAGCAGCTTGTTGGCTGGACAGTATGGACAGACAGAAAACTTTAAGAGGTAATATATACCATAGGTAGTTTTGAGTGTGAGGTTGCTTTTCTTTCTGTATACCTGTCTGAACTTAGTAACAGTGCTAGGTAGATTGGATTGTTTAAATAAATTCTTGTTTCACTGTTGCCTCCTGTGTAATCTGAAGACAGAGCAATTTCAAGGTAAGTGGTGAATCCCATTTCCACACCTTACAATTCCTAAAATCTAGATATTGAATCACTTTCACAGCTTCTAGCTTCATAGTACAATTTTCTTGAATCATTACAGAACAGGACAGAAAACTTGCACATTACCCAAGCACAAAGCGAGCACTCAGAAAACTCTGCCTCCCTGCTGTGAGGTGCAAAAAGCAAAATGGACTCCACAGCAGGGCTATCTCCTCGCTTATCTCTATGAAGAAGTGACTGCTGTTTTCCTTTCAAAAGAATAATTGGAGCATAATTTTTCTGTATCTCTGGAGGTTAGGAATAGCAGGGAACCAGGGCAGGAATTACAGGTCATTGCAGAAGAATCTCTTCTATTATCTATGTCTACGTGGCGTTCATCTTTATTAGAACTGTGTTTAGCGGCATCACTAGAGTTGCTTAATGCTATGATGTGGTTACAAATGCCTTGATATATATTGTCTTTAAAACTCTAGCTGTTAAACATTATTTAAGCTATCTGCATTCTTTTTTCCTTAAAAAATTCATCAAGGTTTCACTACTAATGCTTGAAACATGAAGCAAACATCCAAACGGCTAAAATTAGAAGGAAAATAAAAAATCCACAAAAGATCATTACTTAAAAATAAAATCTCTTGATATTTCAGGATCTGACCCACTAGTTTTTATATTTTGCTTGGACTTAACAACACTAAAATAGAGATACAGCAGCAGCCTGGTAGTCTGTATGCCTGGCAAACTCTAGGCAGCCTAGCTATATATTACTTTTATTCTCTCAAATTATTCTAAAAAATGTTTTTAAACCAGCATAAAATGCCCCAGGCTGTATTTTCATGCCTAGTTATCTATGCTTTCTGAGTAGTTGCACCCTCCAGTGTTATACTGAACAATAGCCTACATTCACCTTTCCTGAAAAACCTGCAGGAGCAGGCAAAGTACAGATATAACTCTCTGCAGTCATCCACAACAGGATGTCAAATTTCCATTTTAACCCCATTTCAAATCTTAGCTAAAAGAATATCTCTTTTTCTTTTTGTCCTTCTTGTTTAAATTGACTGCTATTACCTAACTGTGGGAATAGAGCTTTTACAAAGGATGATATATAAAGGAGAACTCTGTGGTATATCACTATTAATATTTTGAATGATGAATGATGAAAAGTATTTAAAATAACTGTCTTAGATCACTTGGATTATAACCATACTACCCTTTCCTTCTTTCTTGTATTCGTCTAAAAACAAAGCTTCCAAACCCAATCTATTGTCTTGAATGATAGAAAATTACAAGGAAATTTATTATTCTACCCATCTGCAGTGGCCTTTATGCTACAGATGTTGACAATCATAACTGGTTACCGTTGCTTACCTTCTAAAGAGATCGAACAACAATCTATTTTCAATGGCAAGCTCACTCTTTTTTTTACTGATTTTTAATCTGTTTCATGTATTGCTTTTGTTAATTTTCAATCTGAGCTGTTCTGGTACAGGTGAATGTAATAGACATAGCTCATTTGGACATCTTCTCACCTGATCTTTCTTCCAGTTGAATGAAATGGTCTCTCAAGATATTTTTTGTTTCAAAATTATAAAATTGGTTGATTATTTAAAAATCTGGATCACTTCAGAGAGAATATAAAAATACATTTGAAAAAAAGGTGAATTCCTTCTCTCATCGAAGTCAAAAGTGAAACTCCAACTGATATCACTAAATATGCAATAGCATAGTTCCTGAGGCCAAAGTAGTGGTCAGCTTGGTTTCTCTGTGGCCTACAGATAGGAAAAGTTTTAATAATATCTTCACACTGCTGAACGAACTTATCACTACAGTATATGAAATTGTGTAAAAATAGTAATTTTCAACAAAATATTGGATAATTGATTCCTCCAGTCCTTGTTTAGCTCTCACAGATCTGTAGTAGATTTGAAAAGCGAGAGTCTAGGTCCTTAAGAAACACGCATTCTTATTTTTCATCGATACTAAAAAAGTAACCATGAATATACCTATTTCTAAGGCACAAAGCACTTAAATGAATGTTGTTCAAATGATCTGCGATTATCAGTGTTTGACTCCATTTCCATTAGCACTAGAACTCATGACCCACTCTAGCAGCACAAAAGTAGCCAAGTGCCTGTATGCATTGTGCTGAATGCTTCATAAATACAAAGAAAGACAATGCTTCTAATGTGCAGGTCTAAGGTACAGGGAAAATATATTTAGCTACACACCCAAAAGAAGATGACAGTAAGAGTACTAAGAAATGCAAAGAGACTCCATAGAAAATCCTGTATGTAACAGAGTGGGATAGATATCCACAAGCGATAATGAGAGAGGATTTCTACTGGCTGCATACGTACCAGTGAAACAGTATAATGAGAAAAAGCATGGAGAAAAGTTTTTAATGTCTTCACAGGTTACTGCTATAAAGTATGTAACAGAAGAGACAGATTTTATAACACACTGAAGCTAATTCAAGAAACTAGTCACTAAGCAACTAAATTAAGATTACCACCAAAAAAATAGATTCAATATCTCAAGGTACCAATCAAGAAAATAATGGCACCCTTTAGACCAATCATCTTAAGCTGCTTGTTTATTGAATGGAGAGAATTCACCTGTTTATTCTATTCATCTTGTTCTAAAGTAGAAATGTAAACTATTTCAAGAGACTAACCTTATATCTGTTCCTAAAGGAAATCTAAGGTGACTAGCTCAAATGGACATGCTTAAATTGCAGATGTCATACTAATGAGAAAGCTAGTGAAAAACACCTAACAAGAAGTCAGTGCATGTATCCTGATATCACATACAAAAACAATACCTCAAAGTTCCATGCTTTTAAAAGAGTTCCAGCTCTTTTAACAGAGAAATGTCACAGAACTGGGGAAAAAACGTGCTGGAAAAATTACATAGAAAGTTTTAAGAAGAGACTTCAGTTAAACACCACATTTTCCATATTTAAATCTGAAAAAGTTAATATTAAGAAGATAAAAAGGACCATAATTCATATGCTACAAGTCGTAATAACTTATATGTTATAAATAACTTAGAGGTTACAAGTTATACATCGTATATGACTTGCGGTCCAATATATGGAAAAGCATTCAGTGATCTGTTATGAACAATAAAGAGCTAAGCAGGAGAATACATAGAACCAAAGATTTTTCAAAAAAGTATATCACAAACTAGGAGTTTTCAAAGGAACTAACAGGTCCAAATGACTCAAAGGACCTTCTGGCCCAATAGGTCCACAAGAACTACTAGGTTTCTGAGAGAAACTAATTTCTCTGATCAGTTTCTGATCAAAACGCTAAGTAGCCAGGAAAAAAACATTATCAAGAGTCCTTCAGGAGTTGAGGTAAGAAGGTCTTTGGTTGTTGGGAAATTCTTACTAAAATAGCCACAGTTTTTTGTTTTGGAGTCTATATCTAGATTTAAACCTTTGAAAGAACTTTGACAAAGACCTTCAGGAAAAGTTTCTGGAACATTACTCATGGGATAGGAGACAAAACATTGTCATGAATCAAAATCTGACTAGCGGGCAGGAAATAAAGAGATAAAGCAAACAGCCGGTGACACTGCAAAAAAGTCAATAGTAAGGTGTCTTGATGCTACCCTGTATTAAGTCCCTTGCTATTTTAATGTATTTACTTCAATTTTGGAAGGGAAATAAGCTATGGAACTGAAAAATCCATGTATGACACAAAGTATCACAGGTTGATCAAATTCAGAAGAAAAGATAATGAACGTCACATCAAGTTGGATGAACAGGAAACAAGATGCGAGCTCATATTCTGTAAAAAAATTTGCAGTACAATGAACATTAGAGAAAAAATAACAGAACTAGGGTCTATGGTCTTAGCTTTTCATACTATAACCTTCACTGCATACTAAAGAAAAAGGACCTATGAGAAGGCTTATGCTTAATGCACATCTATAATCGGTAAGATACAAATACATCAGGCAGTCTATAGGATGAAATGGATAATATTAAAAATTAAATATATAAACATGCAGTGATACTGCATGGCAAAACCTAAAAGGGAATACTTGCAAAGTCATTTAAAAAAAAATATATTGCACAATTAAAAATATCTTACAGAAGGTAACAAGAAACTAGGGACAAGGAAAAAGTCATCAGTTAAGACTGATGAGAGACTAATCAGACAAAAGGGAAAGAGGCACAATAAAAGTATAAAAGACAAAGGTAAACTAGGGAAGGTATAACCAGTTTTCCCTCCTTTATCCTGTACTAGTGAGGAAACTTTATTAAACTTCAACATGTTCCATGAAATTTGAAGCTGCCCTATTTCAAAATAGTAAATGAAAGCTCTCAGTTCTCATCACCAAAGGATTTAGGCTATGCTAAGAATTTAGAAAGACTGAAAGTGGAATTTCATCTTCACAAGACAAAAATCTATATAACTAATGCTAAAACTCATTGTAGGATCTAAATTTTCAGGATTTACATCTTAAACCAAGGTCATACTATCTAGGATTAGGAGGAGATCTTCTTACGGATCTTCTTTAGTCACTACACAACTCCTGTATCTTCCTCCTAGGCTTCCGGTCCCAACAATTCTCAGAAAAAGACCACTGGAAAGAGAAGCCATGATTTTGATCCATCACTTCAATATTATTGTACAATGTCTTCTGAAAAAGGATACTGAAGAGATAAACTAGACTGTGTATGACAGGAACTAGTCAAACACTATGTTAGCTCTGGTTTCTAATTTCAAGGGCTACCCAAACTAACGGTGATTGTTCCATAGTCAGAATCTGGAGTAATAAAACCTCCAAACAGCAATTTCTCCTTTTTGGCATTCAGTCTTGAAGTGCTAGCCTAAGTCTCCAAACTCCTCTTAAGTTTTATTATTGGTGCTCATTTGTATGGATATCAAGACAAATTAGTGAGTTTGAATTGCAGAGATCTGTTGAGAGCTTTTGATTTTAGGGCAGAACCAATTATTGCTGAGCATACTGCTCCATCTCTGACAAGAGGGTTAAGTGGCTTGTTTCATGTTCCCATTCATACGGTGCTCATAGACAAAAAGATAAGTAGTAGAGATTGTGTAGGACAGACAAGGAGAAAGGATGTGTGTGTCTCTGTTTTGTAAACTACTCATCAGATGAAGCAAAAGCAAATTCCTAGTCTGTGGGCGCATCAGCACAAGCAGCATGCAGGTCGTCCTTCTGCTTTTTTAGGCACATTGCTACATCAGTGACCGAGACTTAGGGCTTCACTGGTCTGGTTTTCTTTAAATCTGCCAGAGATGTACAGACCTCTTACACATCTCATTGTACATGACTGTTGATATGAATAAACTCTTATGTATGAAAATTCCTAATTATGAAATCACCTCCACTTCTGCCCTTTTGAAAATGATGCATAATATACCTGTTAAATTGAGGACTGATATGGAGATGGAGAGAGTGGAAGATAAAACAGATTTCATCATATATTAAAGTAGTAAAAGTACACTCAACTGATTGCATGGGTCTTTTAATTTCTTTTTATTAAGAATGTCTCTCATAGAATAATTATTTTTTTTCTTACATAGCAATAATTTTCTTTCTCATAGTATATTAGAACATTTGACAGCATAGCATAGGTGGTAACTGTAAACCCCACGTTAAATTTTAAAAATAAGAAGCCTCATCACTCCTCAAGAAATCCTATCAATCAGATTCAGGTAAGATCAAAGAATTTGACACTGTCCAGCATGACAACCTTGTCTCTAAATTGGAGAAACATAGATTTGATGGATGGACCACTCGTGCATAAGGATTTGGCTAGATGATTGCACTCAAAGAGTTGTGGTCATGTCCAAGAGACTCGATGTCCAGGTGGAGACCGGTGACAAGCGGTTTTTCTCAGGGGTTGCTGTTGGGACTGGGGCTGTTTAACATCTTTGTCAGCAGCACAGATAGTGGGATTGAGTGCACCCTCACCAAGTCTACTAACAACACAAAGCTGTGTGGTGCAGTCAACAAGCTGGAGGGAAGGGATGCCACCCAGAGGCACCTGGACAGGCTTTAGAGGTGGGACCGTGAGAACCTCCTGAAGTTAAACAAGGCCAAGTGCAAGATGCTGCACCTGGGTCGGGGCAATCCCAAGCACAAATACAGGCTGGGCAGAGAATGGACTGAGAGCAGCCTTGTTCAGAAGGACTTGGGGATGCTTTTTGATGAGATGCTCAGCATGGCCCAGCAATGTGCGCTGGCAGCCCAGAGGGCCAACCGTGTCGTGGGCTGCATCAAGGGAAGCGTGGCCAGCAGGTCCAGAGAGGTGATTCTGCCCCTCTACTATGCTCTGATGAGACCCCACTGGGAGTCCTGCATCCAGGTCTGGAGCCCTCAGCACACAAAAGACATGGTCCTGTTGGAGTGGGTCCAGAGGAGGGCCACAAAAATTATTAGAGAGCTGGAACACCTCTCCTATAAGGAAAGGCTGAGAGAGTTGGGGTTGTTCAGCCTGGAGAAGAGGAGGCATCAGGGAGACCTTGTCATATCCTTCCAGTACTTGAAGGGGTAAGCTAAGAAGAAAGCTGGAGAGGGAGTTTTTACAATGGCGTGTAGTGATAGGACAAGGGGTAATGTCTTTAAACTGAGAAAGGGCAGATTTAGATTAGATATAAGGAAGAAATTCTTCACTATGAGGGTGGTGAGGCACTGGAACAGGTTGCCCAAAAAGTTGTGGATGCCCTCTCCCTTGAAGTGTTCAAGGCCAGGTTGGATGGGGTTTTGAGCAACCTGGTCTCATGGAAGGTGTCCCTGCCCATGGCAGGGGGGTTGGACCGGGTGATCTTTAAGGTCCCTTCCAACCCAAACCATTCTATGATTCTATGATCTATTTCAAATTGTTCACTATTCTGCAGGTATGAATAGAAGATATTGTAAGGCGTGATAAAAAAGACTCCATTCAATCAAAGTTCTCCAGGAAGGCATATTCCCCAGTGCCTTTGTCTTTTTCTTCCTGCTTGTCATTTATCTTGTATCTTATGTCTGGAATTCTAGAAGGCAAATATTTTTTAGAGCTTCTATAACACCCCAGGCTATGCCTACAGCTACAGATACGTAACCATATGGTTCCTTAATTACTTAAATCACTATGTAAGGCCTAAGTGCTAACATTCAAGATACATTTCACTCTGGTTTTGGCCCATGGGGACCCATCTGATAGTTTGTAATCTCATGACTTTCGCATTGCTTGTTTTGCTTGTGTAGCATTTCCTTTGTAGCTCTCTTAAAATATAAGGGTCATTTCTCAGACAGCTACCTACTGTACTAAAAACTGCAGTCTTCTCATTTGAAAACCTCACTGTATTGTTATTGTGTATGGTATATGTCTATCTTTCTTCTTTTTTGCAGTTTTGCAGATGATCATAGAATCATAGAATCACAGGTTGGAAAAGACCTCTAAGATCATCCAGTCCAACCATCCATTTTATATTTTTTAAAGAAATAATTTTTTTTTCCAGCAGAACAGCTCCTTTATTTTTGACGTTACCCTGCCTTTGACCATTCCATTTTCAGCACATGGGTACAGGGAGAGGAGCTGCTTAGTATGAAGAGAACCTGGGTTCAGCCTGCAGACCTCAGTGGCCAAAGAGCTGCCAGTCATAGCAACAGTTCTGCTGTAAGTTTGGGGGATGATACAAAACTAGGAGTGGCTAATCCAATGACGGTTGTGCTACCATCAAGAGGGACCTCAACAGACTGGAGAAATGGGCCAAAATGAACCTCAGGAAGTTCAGAAAAGATAAATAACTAGTCTTGTATCTGCAAAGGAATAAATTCTAGCAGCAGCATAGGCTAGGAGCTGACTGGAGGAAAGCAGCTCCGCAGAGAAGGACCTGGGGGTCCTGGTGGACAGCTGCCTGAACTTGAGCCAGCAATGTGTCCTTGTGGTGAGGAAGGCCAACAGCATCCTGGACTGCATTGGGAAGAATGTTTCAAGCAAGTTGAGGGAGGTGATCCTTATCCTCTGCTCAGCACTCGTGAGATGCTCCTGGAGTGCTGGGTCCAAGTGCAGAGCTCCCCAGTGCAAGAGAGACATGGGCATAATGAAAGGAGTTCAAAGGAGTCCCATGAAAATGATTAAGTGGTTGGAACATTTCACATATGAGGAGAGGCTTAGAGATCTGGGACTGTTCAGTGTGGAGAAGAGAAGGCTCAATGAGATCTTATCCAGCCGTATGGATACATGGCTTTACCTGAGTAAAGAGGATGGAACCAGGCTCTTTTCAGTGCTGCCCAATGACAGGACAAGCTGCAATGGACACAAACTGAAACACAGGAAATCCCATTTAAGCATAAGAAAAAGCTTTTTTTATAGTGAGAGTGATCAAACACTGGAGCAAGTTGCTCAGAGAGGCTGTGGAGTCTCCATCATTGGAAATTCTCATAACTTGAATGGACACAGCCCTGAGCAACCTGGTCTAGCTGACTCTGCTCTGCAGGGGCTAGGACTACAGACCTTGGAAGGTGCCTTCGAGACTCAGCTGCTACGTGATTTTGCAATTCCACAACCCTACTTTTTTTAAAAATCATACCTAAAGGCAATTTCTTTCTTTCTCTCCACAACTGAAAGTTTCAAGTTTGGTAAGTGACTTTCCAAAAACTGCTGGATTTCTTTGATCTTGTCCCTTGAAATATGAGGGGAAAACAGATTATATGGCCACTTCCTAGTGAAAAAATGAAAATAACTTTATCTCTGGTAAAAGGACAAAAATATTCACTGCATTTCATGAAAAATAGCAAATCCAAGCATTCCTACTCTATTTCAATAAGACTGAAGATTATTAAAAACATTTTGACATTCATTTTCCTGATGCTGTATGTCCACCACATGCACACGGCAAAACACTGTTTTCTGTACTTTGTCAGACAGAATTATTTACTTCGTATTTGACAATCTTATCTATTATCCAGTGGCGTATTACATTCCTGCCAACTGAAGGACTCATCATGTCAGGGATATGGGGATGGACAAAATGAGAAAGGCTGTCTGCTAAGATGGAATTTTTCTTTCTTCAGGATCACCATATTGGCAACAAAAGCAGTATCTTTCAGTATTGCTATGTGATATCACCAGGAGAAAGTGTAGTACAATAAGGCAGACTTTAAACACATTTTAAGTCTCCACAGAATAAATAGATTTTGGACTATTAATCTTCTCAAGACCTGCACTAAAAGAATACAACTAATCTCTGTCTTTTTAACTACAGTCTCCATGTCCAAATCAGTCTTCAATTCAGTACGTGTGTTATACTTTTTTTTCAAAACTTTGTTCTCCAACTCAGACTTCTCTGCTTGAAATCTTTTCCTCTTCTGGCTTTGTGGAACTTGCCTATCCCATACTCAATCCAGCTCCTCGTTTTTCTCTTTAAATCTAACTTCCTTTTTCTACTTTTTCTCTAATGAGTACACTGGACTCTGTTACTCGTTATCCCATCTTCTCTATACCTTCTTTTCATGTAATCCCACTCACTCTACAGTACTTAGCTCTCATTCATGACTGCTGATGGTTTACAAACCACCTTTTTTTCCTTTCTGTTCTTCTATCCAGCCATGATAGTAAAGTACTACAAACTGACACCATTCCAAAGCTGTATTGCTGGTCAGTTCAAGAGTATATTTGCTAGTCTTAAAACTCAACAGAGCTCTGGTTGAGCATGTAATTTGGTTGAGCTGCTGTATTTGACAAGTAAAGCTTTCTATTTACTGCCTATGTTTGAATTTAGAATGAAAGTCATGAAAAGCTTACTACTAAGGAATGGAGTTTCGACCTTTTTGGCCATAGAGTACATGACAGTTTTGGAGCAAAACCCAGGCGATGATAGTTTCTGACACAATTTTTAAAATCATCAGGGAATGTTCACCTTTATATATGCCATTGTATCCTCCATGGACTTCTCCAGAACTGGAGATTTCTTCAACATGAGCCCCTTGGTCAGATGTAAAGTATACAAAAGTGTTATCACTCAGATTATATTTCTCCAGCACTTCCAGAACCTGCCCTAAAAAAAAAAAAAAAAAAAAAA